>ERZ773070.14-NODE-14-length-138912-cov-7.117380_pt1 | contig 138912 bp, 120 predicted proteins | sample MGYA00580618_ERZ773070 | MGnify/ENA primary metagenome ERZ773070 (study PRJEB29015, sample SAMEA2738023) | human oral metagenome | biome: human oral; feature: human-associated habitat; material: dental | place: China | collected 2019 ...
CTAAATTTCAGGATCTATTTCACTCCCCTCCCGGGGTTCTTTTCACCTTTCCATCACTGTACTAGTTCGCTATCGATCAATCAATATATTTAGCCTTGGCAGGTGGTCCTGCCGGATTCAAACAGGGTTTCTCGTGCCCCGTCCTACTTGAAAAAAGATATATAATGCCTAAGACCATTTCGCGTACAGGACTCTCACCTTCTTTGGTGTGCCATTCAAACACTTCTGCTATGATCTAAAGGATTTTATCATTATCCATTCACTTAACGATGTTGGTTTTTATGCTGAATATTGGCAATTTCTTCCAATAACTCAGCATAAAAATTATCTTATTTCACAACCCCTTTCATAACTCTGGCCGTTAAACCGTATGGTTATGTTAAGGTTTGGGCTGTTCCAATTTCGCTCGCCACTACTTTCGGAATCATTGTTTATTCTCTTTTCCTCAACCTACTAAGATGATTCAGTTCGGCTGGTTCCCGTCTAATTACTCTATGTGTTCAAGTAATTGCAATACGACATGACTCGTATTAGGTTGCCCCATTCGGAGATTCCTGGATCAAAGCTTGCTCTCAGCTCCCCAAGACTTATCGCAGAGTTCTACGTCCTTCGTCGGTATTGATTGTCAAGGCATCCACTATTAGTGCCCTTATTTACCTTTTTATGCATTGACTTAACTAGTAATCGAAGTTCAATTACTAATTCTGTATTTATCTTCCTAAATCCGAGAAGGAATTTATTTTGATAAATACGATGCAAGTCTATTTATTATTTTCATCGTTGTCCAAATTGTTAATTGAAACTCTGCAATGAATGGACTATCGAATTGATAATCCGTAGAAATCTTCACTTGGATTTTTCCAAGGAGATTACCTCGCAGTTTTCTCTTCATGGCAGTGGTCAACTTGTTGACTTGCTGAACTTGTTTAGTATTGTAGTACAGCTTTTAAAAGTTTGCAAGGGTTTTTTGAAAGATTTTTAGAAATTTTTTAATTTTTTGACATTTTAATTTTTCCACCACTGTTATTGACGACTTTTTGGTATGTAATTTTTTATGCTATATATATTACTTTATCGACCAGTAGATAATTTTCATAATTGCTGAATTTTCTGATAGATGTTTTCTGCCTCACGTTCTCGCCAATTGAGTGTGATTTTGATACCATATTCTGCAATCTTGATCGCTCTGGCTACTGCTTTATTATTTATTTCCTGATCGCAGAACTTACTAAATCGTGCTGATTCGACTTGACTAGAGATACGTGCCCCAACAACTCGAATATAATCATCAATAGACTTATTCTTTGTAATCTCCTTTATATAGTCCCAATGACTGTAAAACCATTCGAGAGTCAGTTGTTTTGACCAGTGATTTGAAAGGAGAGATGCCAAGAAGGAGAGATGATCCTGCAACCTAACTACCTCTTGATTTTCGAGCAAGCTAATAAGTTTATTAATGTGCTCCGCATTTCGACTATCAGTTAATGTTTCTAGGATAATTGATTTATAGACCGGATTAGACTCATATTTATATCGTTCAAGTAGGGACCCGAAGAGTGTTTCATCAGAATAACGATATTTGGCATCAACAATAGTGTCGAGTAACTCAGGGGAAACCGCTGAGAAAATCATATCTTTACCAACTTTCTGATCGTAGATATTAGACAATTCCGATAAAATAGCCTGGTCCTCTGCATAAATGGCAAAATTGAGAACTAGTGGTCGAAGTTTTAAATCATCCACAGTATCGTCTGCTGGACTAAGACCAAGACGCTCAATATTATAAGCAACTAGTCTCGAAAGATATTTCTTGAATAGAGGAGAATGCTCAGAGGTCGGAGGAAAGAAGATTTTGAGATTAGCTACGATAGTAACAATTAGTTGCCAGATTGATTCCTGTGTTTCTTTTTCAAACTTCGGGAGTAAATCAAAAATACTACTAGTATTAATATACGGTGTGCGCATAAGCATGCTGCGGTCAATCAATAACCTGAGCTTTTGTTCAAAGCTTAGTTTTTGAAAATCTCGTATTTTTTGCTCAAAATCCTGATCTGATAGTTTTATTAGATAATGACCAGACATATCATCGGTGATTTTAGGAAGAACCCATGTGGTTTGGTCCGTGGAACCATCAGCAAGAAAACGTTGTTGCTTCTTTCCATCAATTAGCGGAAAGCCTGGTTGTAAAATCCATGAATCCATCATACTTTTAATATCAAAGGAAGCGAATTCTTGTAGACAGGCCCATAAGTCATCACCGGAAGTATTTTGATACTGGAACTTTTGGAAATATTTCTTCAGACCTTTAAAGAACTGTTCTTCGCCCATCAGACGCATAAGCATAAACATCAGATGTGAGCCTTTAGCATAGACAATGGCACCGTCAAAAAGACTATCGATTTCGGCAGGATCTGAGACGGCCTGCTGAACCGACTGTACGTTCTTAAGAGAGTCTCGACGAAGTGCATATAAGCAATCCTCAGTAAAATAATCTTGCCAAATCTGCCATTCTGGACGGAGATGATCGACGGCATAGAATTGCATCATATTGGCAAAACTTTCATTCAGCCAGAGATTATCCCACCAACGCATGGTAACGAGATTGCCAAACCATTGATGAGACAGCTCGTGAGTGACAACGGTTGCAATATATTCCTTGGTGGTTTGAGGAGTGTTTTGATCTGCAAGAAGGCAAGACTCACGGTAGGTGACTAAGCCCCAGTTTTCCATGGCTCCGGCATCAAAGTCAGGAATAGCAACCTGGTCAAGTTTTGGTAGAGGGTAAGGAACTTCAAAAAGTTGGTCATAAAAATCTAGTGATCCCATGGCGATTTGATTTGAAAATTCTAAACACTCAGTTGGCTGGTTGAGCGCGCCATAAGTGGTCACTTCTATGCCATGTTGATTTGTGCCAGATACTCTATTGAATTTACCAATACAGATGGCTAATAGATAAGTAGACATCTTAGGCGTAGTCTTGAAGGTAACAATTTTACGAGATACTTCAGTATTTAGATTGAGAGCGTTTGGATCTTCTTTAGGATTCAAGTCAGCATTAACGGAAGTATAAGTTAATACTCGCTCCGAGAGGATTGGCATATTGCTGAGGATAGTATCCTCAATATCTGTATCAATAACTTTCAGATCAAAGGTTGCCTTAGCCTCAGGTTCATCAATACAAGGAAACATCATTCTGGCATAGTGCGATTCAAACTGAGTAGAAATGATACGCTCTTCCCCACCTTCGTATTTATAGGTCGACAGATACATGCCGATCATACTGTGACTGAGTTTAAAGGCATAACGAATATCAATAACTATCGACTGGCCTTTTTCCACCGGACTAATGCTCAATAATTGATTATCTGGATCTAAGGCAAACTCTACTGGCTTATTATCAATAAGTATTTTAGTAATTTTTAAATCTCTGGCATGAAGTTTTAATATCGAATCTTTTGTCTCACCAGAAATAATCGTATGTCCTTGAATTTCTTCCGTATTTTTATTAACACGAAGTTCAAGTTGATAATTTTGAGGAATAAAATAATTAATTAGTCGTTCCATATGTCTCCACTTTTTGTTTATTATACGACATGGGGACGAAGAACGACTAATCAAAATGAATTATTTAATTTTCCAAAACAGCTTTGATGCGACGAATACCAGCAGAGGAAGATTCCTCTTTCTTGATTTTGAATTTACCAAGCATACCAGTATGTTCGACGTGGGGTCCACCGCACAATTCGCGGGAGACGGGATGTTCAAAATCACCAATCGTATAAACCTTGACGATATCTGGATATTTCTCCCAGAATTGACCATGAGCATGCAGGGTATCCCTAGCATATGTTTTTTCAAATTCGGCAAAGGTGACAGTGTGATCTTCGAGAATCCATTGGTTAACCTGATCTTCGAGAGCCTTGATTTCTTCCGGAGTTAACTTACGATCTAGGTTAAAATCAAAACGAAGCCGCTCGGAGGTAATATTGGAGCCAGCCTGGCCGATTTTCGGATCTATTAATTTTTGCAGGGCGGCAAGTAGGAGATGAGTTGCGGTATGATATTTAGTCGACATCTCGCTATGATCTTCAAGACCACCTTTGAACATACCCTCAGAAGCAGTTTTAGAACGCTCACGCTGGGCGGCGAGGCATTGATCAAATTCAGTCTGCCAATTTGAGCTTAGCTCAATTTGCTGGCGCTTAGCCTCTTCAATAGAAAGTTCGAGTGGGAAACCATAAGTATCCTGAAGTTTAAATAATTCCTCACCAGTAAGACCGGAGGTTTTTAACTTATTGAGCTCCTTAAGACCACGATTTAAAGTTTTTCTAAAGGCCTGTTCTTCATGAATTAGGACAGTAAGAGCATCTTGACGGGTATTTAGAATCTCGTCGGAGAGGTCACGGTAGTTGTCTTCAATTAGCGGAATAATTTGAGAGAGAAAATCCTGTTCTATACCAAGGTTAAGAGCTTTTAGGATGGCACGTCGGATGAGACGACGGAGTGCATAACCTTGCTTGCGATTACTGGGAGTGAGTCCTTGTGCAGAAAGAAGATAAGCACCACGTAAGTGGTCGGCAATAATACGCATGTCGGCAGTATATTCGGCATATTGCTTATGACTAATTTCTTCAATCTTTGTGATTAATGGCTTTAAGAGTGAGGTTTCAAAAACATCAAATGAATCAATTGCGGCAGCAGCAATACGTTCCAAGCCACCCCCGAAGTCAATATTTTTGTGCTTTAGTTCGGAAAAGCTTCCATCTTCATTGCGCTTATATTGCATGAAGACTTGGTTACCGATCTCCATAAAGCGAGCGCCATCTGAGGCAGGATGTGACTGACCAAAATTAACAACATCTTGTTTATCTTCACCAAAATCGTAGAAGACTTCGGAATCGGGTCCACAAGGATCACCAATTGGAGTGGTCTCTACACCGCCGCCACGGCTCCACCAGTTTTCATGATCATCATAGAAGAAAATATGCTCACCTTCTTTGATGCCTCTGATAGCACCATTTTCGGCACTACCGATTTCAGCGATTTTAGCATCTACGCCAGCCTCCTTAAAGACCTGCTGCCAGATTTCAGCAGCTTCGGTGTCTTTTGGAATACCGTATTTTTCACTACCAATAAAACAGGTAACATAAATTTTATGTGGATCTAGGCCAACTTCTTCAGTTAAAAACTTAAAGAAGGCGGGAATTTGTTGACTCTTAAAATAATCACCAAGAGACCAGTTACCTAGCATCTCAAAAACTGTTGTATGTCTTGGATCACCAACGTCCTCAATATCCTGCAAACGAAGACATGGTTGAGAGTCGGCTAAACGCTTACCTTCAGGATGTGATTCTCCAAGAAGGAAAGGCAAGAGAGGCTGCATACCTGAACCGGTAAAAAGAGTGGTTGGATCGTTTTCAAGCACTAATTTCGCAGGGGCGATGACTTGATGTCCAAGCTTTTGCTGATATTCAAGAAATTTTTGACGGATTTCACTAGCATTCATGTCCTATATTATATCATGCCTAAACCTCTGTTTATTAACCATATAACATTACTATTTATAGACATTGAAGGGTGATTGTGTTAAGGTAAGGATAAGCATAATTAGGAAAAAAGATGAGAAAATTAATTGCCTTATTCATTATTGGAATTATTGGGATAATTGCATTCCTTTCGATTAAAAAGTTTTTGACTGGAGATGGCGCAATTAGTCTCGTATGCAAGACAGCTAATGATACGATTACCTTAAAATTTGACCCAACCAGCGAAAAGGCAATTTCCGCTACTCATAAGGATGGGACGGACTTTGAAATGAAGGATATAGATGAAAGAATTAAGAAAATAGGGCTTTTAAGATACATCGACGAATTCACGCGTGACTTTGAAGAAAAAAAGGGTGGCGCCTGCTTTAAAAAGTAGGCTAGACGATAATACCGCCACCAAGACAAACATTATTATGATAAAAAACAGCTGACTGACCAGAGGCGGGACGCTTGAACTCGTGTTCAAAATCGAGGACTGCCTGGTTTCTTTCTTCGGCAATTTTTAATTTTGCGGGTTGCAGGGCGGCACGGTGGCGAATACGAATATCAAGGTTTAAAGGCAATGGAATAATCTCACCATTTTTACCATATTCCGAGCGTAAAAACACATCTTTAAGAATCAATTTGTTGGTCCAAAGATTTGGATTATTAAGATTGCGAGAAACATAAATAATATTTTGAGACATATTTTTATCAACAATATAATATGGAAGACCGCCACTGAGATTTAGGCCATGTCGCTGGCCAATCGTATAAAAAACAGCACCGTCGTGGACTCCAACTACCTGGTTTGATTCACGATCAATAACTTCGCCTGGAGTTACTGGAAAATATTCTTTCAGAAAATCATGCATCCCCACCTCTCCAACAAAACAAACACCCATGGATTCTTTCTTATACGCATTATCGAGGTGATTATCTGCAGCCAGTTGTTTTACTTCCGGTTTATTAAGCCGCCCAAGCGGAAAAATAGTTGAAGCAACAGCTTCTTCCGAAATACGGTAGAGAAAATATGTTTGATCTTTGTTTTGATCGACAGCTTTTAATAAGTTTTTTGAATCTGAACTAGCGTAATGACCAGTGGCAATCAAATCGGCACCTTGTTCTTTGGCAACTTCGTAGAATAATTTAAATTTAATCTCTTGGTTACACATAATGTCCGGATTTGGGGTATTCCCTTTTTGAAATTCCGACAACATATAATCTACGACTTTCTGGTGATATTCTTCTTCAAAGTCAAAAATGCGAAAATCAATATCTAATTTAGTAGCAACGTGTTTGGCATCAGCTAGGTCTTCCGCCCAAGGACATTTCATACCTGGAAGATCCCTTGACCAGTTTTTCATATAGACACCGACCACTTGATAGCCGGCATTTTTTAGAAGCATGGAGGAAACAGAAGAGTCCACACCGCCAGACATACCAACGAAAACTGTTTTATTGGTATTCTCTGGGTTGTAACTTAAAATCTTTTCTTGCATAAAACTCCCACTATATTAATTTTAAGCGTCTTGCTTCTTGATTTACTACTTCCGCAATCAGATGTGCGGCTTTTTTAACGTCTTCAAGTTGATTGTCTTGTCCAAAGGTAACTCGTAAGGAACCAGCAATCTCTTGATCCGACAAGCCAATAGCTGATAAAACATGAGACTTTTGCCCTTTTGAAGCAGCGCAGGCAGCCCCAGTGGAGAGATAGACTCCTAGATCTTCAAGCTTAAAAATCAAACGCTCGGCATCCAAACCCTTGAAACAAACTGGAACAAAATTAACTAATTGATGTTTTGGATTACCAAGCCAGAGCGGAGCAACTTGAGATTCTTGCTCAATAATCTGTTTAAACTGATTTGCAAAATCTTTATATCGGCGGCGAGAACTAGCTAAATGTTCTTTAGCGAGCCTTGCAGCAGCCGCAAAGCCAATTAAGGCTGGAACGTTTTCCGTACCAGAACGCAAACCCATTTCTTGCCCACCACCAAAAGTAACTGGAGACAGCTTAACACCACGCGCGACATAAAGGGCGCCAATTCCCTTGGGGCCATAAACTTTAGCAGCATTAATAGTAAGAAGATCTACTCCTAATCTTGCAACCGATAAGTCAAGAAGATTCATTGCCTGAGAGGCATCGGAATGAAGATAGAGCGGCGTAAGATTCCCCTCTTTTAGTCGAGTTTGTCGTATATCCTGCAAGAGTCGACTAATTTCAGAGAGAGGCTGAATAGTCCCCAGCTCATTATTCACAAGTGCGATCGAAATGAGGACGGTATCCTCTTTAATTTTTTGCCTAAGATCAACTAAATCAACTAGACCAGTGGATGAGACTTTTATTTCATCAAAATTGCCGGACGCATAAGCTCTGGCCGACTCACGCACGGCTGCATGCTCTATACTGGAGATTAGACAGTGTCCAGCGTTCTGCTTTAAAACCGTAAAAGCAAGATTAATTGACTCGGTTGCGCCGCCGGTAATAATTAGATCAGGAGCCTTGGCGCCAATAGTATTGGCAAGTAAAGCTTTCTGGGTTTCATATTCCCCACGAAGATGCTTGGCTGGCAAATAAGCGGCAGAGGGGTTGTAAAATTTTTCAGAAAAATATGGCAACATAGCAGCAAGTACCCTCTTATCAACTGGGGTAGCAGCAGCATAATCTAAATAAGTATTATTAGAATTCATATTCCCTCTTATTATATACCAAATAAATCTTCGGTATTTTTGCTGGTTTGATTGACAACAACCGGCAGAGCTAACTGAAGTTTTGTTGCCAACCAGGTAGCAATCTCCTTAATGTGGCTAGGTTCATTAGTTTGACCACGATACGGCACGGGAGATAAAAACGGGGCATCGGTTTCAAGTAGAATACGCTCAAGAGGAGGTAGTGGTAGAGTCGAATACGTTGCAAGACCATTGACGCCGATGTAAAAACCATGTTCAAGCGAGCGATTTAAGTTCTTCTTATTATCTGTAAAAGAATGAACCACACCACGAAGATTCTGTGTTGAAAAGTTGCCTAGAATAGCAAAAAAATCATCAAAGGCCTCGCGGATATGGAAGATAAGAGGAAGATTTTGATCGATTGCAAGCTGGATCATTTCTTCAAAAAGTGCGATTTGTTGCTTTTGATCTAGATAGCCATAATGATAGTCTAACCCCACCTCGCCGATGGCAATTGGTGGACATTCCTGTTTTTTAAAATCAACCGCGGAGCGACTAGCTTGCCACTCTGACGGATGAATACCGTATGACCAAAATAGATGAGATTCTGGATGTTCCTGAACAAAACGCTGAGCATTTAGGGAATCTTGGTGGTCAGTACCAATACAAACTATTTTGTCTACTTGATTTAATTTAGTATTTTTTAAACCAGATAACTGGGCGGCTGGCACAAAAAACTCCTGGTCATGGAGATGACAGTGGGAATCGATTAAATAGGTGCGCTCAGCCATATTTACCCTAATTAGTTTTTAGCTTCGCGTTTGCGTTTAATTGGGTCGAGTTGACGTTTGCGAAGACGGAGACTCTTTGGAGTAACCTCAAGAAGCTCATCATCGAGAAGAAAGTCAAGACACTGTTCAAGACTGAGGTTAGTATATGGAGTAAGCTGAATAGCACCGTCAGAGGCGTGAGTGCGCATATTGGTGAGCTGCTTTTCGCGACAAACATTAAGGTCAATGTCGTCTTTTTTATTGGAAAGACCGACGATCATGCCTTGATAAACCGGAACTTGAGGAGGAATGAAGAGAATACCACGTGCCTGAGCCATATCAAGTGCATAGGCGGTGGAAATACCAGATTCAAAGGAAATAAGCACGCCGTTACGTTCTGGCTTATATTTGCCCTCGATTTCGCGATAGCCTTTTGGAATGGAAGACATTAAGACTGTTCCCTTAGTGGCGGTCATTAATTGATTACGAAGACCAATCAGGGCAGCAGTTGAAATTTCATAGGTAAAACGAGTGGCGCCGGCGGAGGTCAGTTCTTGGGTCTTAAGATTAGCTTTACGAATACCGAGTTCCTGAGACACAGCGCCAACGTATTCTGGAGCCACCTCAATAGTAAGATCCTCAAATGGTTCACACTTTTTGCCATCAATCTCTTTATAGACCACTTCAGGACGACCAGCTTCAAGCTCGTAACCTTCACGACGCATAGTTTCAATAAGGACTGAAAGATGTAATTCGCCACGACCAGAAACCTTGTAACCTAAACCATCTTGAGCAATTTTAAGAGCAATGTTGGTCTCAAGCTCCTTATGGAGACGATCAGAAATTTGCCTAGAGGTGGTAAACTCACCCTCTTTGCCTTTGAGTGGGCTGGTATTTGGGCCGATATAAATACTGAGCGTTGGTGGTTCAAGTTCAATAGTGGGGAGGGCTTCAGGTTGATCGCCAGAAGCGAGTGTGTCACCAATGTTTGCATCCGCAATACCAGTTACGGCGACAATATCACCAGCAAAAGCTTCCTGAACCTCTTCTTTACCAAGGCCTCGATAAGTAAAAAGGCGGTCAATTTTGGCATTAGCAGCAGTAACTTGTGGCTCACCATTTTCAAAAGTAGTCTTCATAACTTTAACAGTTTGCCCGTGTTTGACTTTACCCCGATGGATCTTACCGATGGCATACTTACCAAGATAGTTGTCAGCAGCCAAAGAAGCAACAAGGAGCTGCAAACCTTTCTCTTCGGCTTCATCAATTTTTGGAGATGGAATATCGTTGATAATGGACTCGAAAATAACATGTAGATCATTGTCGAGTTCGGTGGTTTTACCGGCTCTACCGTCACGAGCAACGGCAAAGTAGATTGGGTAATTGAGCTGAGATTCGTCAGTAGCAAGTTCGAGGAAGAGATCAGAAATTTCGTCTTTTACCTCTTCGATGCGAGCGGCTGGCTTATCAATTTTATTAATAATGACAACAGGTTTGAGTTTTAAATCAAGGGCTTTCTTTAAAACAAACTTGGTCTGCGGCATAGGACCTTCTTGTGCGTCAACAATGAGAAGAACACCGTCAGCCATATTAAGAGTACGTTCAACTTCGCCAGAAAAATCGGCGTGACCAGGAGTATCAATAATGTTGATTTTATAACCATCATAATACACAGCGGTTTGCTTAGCGGTAATAGTAATACCACGTTCGTGTTCTTGGTCGCCGGAGTCCATAATAAGAGTTTGGCTCATTTCCGCTTGATTATCGCGAAAAGTATTAGATTGTTTTAATAAAGCATCGACCAGAGTAGTCTTGCCGTGGTCAACGTGAGCAATGATAGCTACGTTGCGAATTTGTTCCTTATTCTCCATGAATTTGCCCTTTGATTACCACAAAAAATTAAGAATAGTTTTTTTGTGATAAGAATTTTAATATTAAATTTGGTTTATCATACCATATTTTGTCATTTTTCGGTAGGATAGGCGGAATGTGTAGCAAGAAAAACAAAAACAGCCTCTTGCGGGGCTGTTTAAAATCGAAATTCTGGTGAGTCGGGAGGGGCTCGAACCCTCGACACCGGGCTTAAAAGGCCCGTGCTCTAACCAACTGAGCTACCGACCCAGAAGTCTTTCTTATTATAACGCCAAACTGGTTTTTTGGCAATATTTTTTACGAAGCTATGACTAATTACGGTTTTTGAGTAAAGTAGCCGGGATTGCCTGGGGCGTCGATGTGAGCGAAGTTTGAAGTATAGTTTGACCAGGCATAGGTGATTCCCATTACTACTAGTAAGTTTATTATTATCTATGAAGATATTGGAGGATTGCTGAGTAATAAGACTTATTATTTTTTCGCTCTATTAAAAATGGGATTATTTTTTCTTCTGATCAATAACCTCAGCTTCTTGAATATCATCCGTAAGATACTTTTTTGCTGATTTCATCTTTTTCGAGAAATCTTGAACATGTGCTTTAAGAATAATAATGTTAATAAAATCAGAGACACCATAGATAATGAGCATGATTCCAAGCAACATTACGGCTAGAGCTGTTGAGGTAATAGGTTGAAAAATAATTATAAAGCCGGAAACTAAGGAAATGATATTCATGAGAATAGAGGCGGTAAAGGCAGAATTTGAGATTTCTTTAAGAGCTAGAGTCATGCGCAATTTAGTTAAACTGGAAATGACGACATAAAAGCCAATGGCGATCGGAATAATACTGAGAACCTCAGGATTAATAAGAATAATAAGACCGAGAAGCAAATTAAAGGAGCCAAGTACAGTACCTGAAATCAATCCACCACGCTTTTTTCCAGCGAGATCTGAAGTGATCACACTCAATCCGGCAGAAACCAAGGCAATAATAAAAATCCACCTGGTAATTTCAAGGCTCAGAGTCGGAAAAAGGGTCAAGAAAAAACCGATTGCAACCATAAGAATTGTGGTATTAATTGCCGCGTTTAGGAAGTTATTGATCTTATTAGTAAAGTCTCTCATATTTCCCTTTTGTTTAATTATTTGTATTGTAGCATAAGAACAAAGAAAAAAACATCCTGAAGGGATGCTTATGGTGGACGATAGAGGACTCGAACCTCTGACCTCGTCTACGTCAAAGACGCGCTCTAGCCAACTGAGCTAATCGTCCAACATTTATATTTTAACAGATTTATCTAAAAAGCTCAATAAGATTTATAAGAAAAAATAGACCCTTTTGGAGGATCTATTTTTGAGAAATTCTAGCGTCTTTGGCTTTTGCGACTGCGCTTTAAGATCATGATGGCAAAGAAAGTAGCGACAAAGAAGATTGCGAGTGAAGTTGAAATAAAATCAGAATTCGTAAAGTTGGTACCTGCTAGGATCGAACCACCGGTATCAGGTACTAAAGGCGTCTTTTTATTTCTATAATTTACGCAAAGTTTTGAATTACGATCCATAATATTACCATGCTGATCATATGGCGTGGCAACAATACAGTATCTTCCATCTTTGAGATGATTCTCTTGAAATGGGGCGATCCAAGGAGTATTGCCACCATGTCCACCAGTAGTATCTTGAGTATTAACCGGAATAGTGTTTGGCAAAACTGGATTGCCATTCTCATCATAAACTTGAATTACGACATGATCAACGCCAGGGCCATGGTCAATAACGATTTTTGGATTATTAGTATTATTGTCTGTACCGTCATCGTTGAGTTTTAAGGCTCGATAAGTAAACGAAACCATATCCTCAGTTGAGGGCTTATTATTGATCATAGCGATTACTTTATATTTACCATATAGCCCACCGTTTAGGGCCGTGAGGTCTAAGGTGTAATCATTCTGACCATTTGTTGCATTGCCATGAACATCAGCTACGTTGGTAGTTGGCATTGGATATGTTATATCTATATCATGATCATCTGTGTAGACAATTCGCCATTGAATAGTTTTTGCTTCTGCATACTGTTTTCTTACTAAAACTTTATCCGTAGCGAATTCTGCACCATCATTTGGTAAAACAATTGATAAAGCTTCGCCGCTAGGCAGTACTGTCAATCGTACTGTGACATTAGAAGAGGTTGCAGCAGATGTCGGATTTACTGGCAATAAAATTACCCCGAGCATAATAATCGCTACCAAACTGAATAACTTAATTATTCTTTTTTTATTCATTTTTCGCACTCGCTTTTTATTTTTATTTTGAACGCTTGGCGTATAACCGCCGTACCTTAAGCCTAGCTTTCATCCTCGCGACTAGATGATAAGCTTTGACTTTTGGGCCTGTCGCTTTCTGAACAAAATTATAAACCAGGCAATTGTAATTGTCAATAACATAAACAGAATTACAATCATAAAGACTGGAATAATAAGCACGATTTTAGTTGTACTTCTTGACTGATCTAACGCGTTTAAGGTTGAAGTAATACGATAAATACCGAAAGCTGGAGTCTCGCCCCACGTAAGCTCAATATTGCGAGTTGTATCAGGAAGAACATCATATCCTTTACTATCTTCGTATACTACGCCACCGAAGATTTTCTCGACTTTGAACTTAAAGACGGCATTAAAATCAGCATTGCCTGAGTTTTTAACCGTGCCACTAGTCTTGATCTTGCCGGACATATAGAAGCTATCCATATTGTGATTCAAGATTTCGGCAGATTCTTTAGTTTCACCATTGGTGCGCCCGAACACACGGAGACCTAGACGAGAAACCGTACGGATACCACCACTATTATCGTCTTTTGGGATAGCCTCGACGAAGACGATGGCGTATTGACCACCACCAGGAATGTCTGAGGGGACGGTAATTTTATACGTAACTTCTTTGCGTTGACCAGCTTCTACCGAATAGGTTGCTTCTGTACTATACTCACCATTGTCATTCTTAAAGGTGATCCAGCGACTAACCTGTGTGTGAGAGTTTTGATTGGAGAAGCTTGGGCTATATTGTTCGTTTAAAACAGAATATGGATTTGCATAGACTTTAAAGCTGTAGCCTTCAGAACCAGTATTATCAACATTGAACGTATACTCATTAGTTTCATTGGCATTAAGAGTAACGCGGTTTTCAACTGGGGAAATCTGAATTCGCATGGCTGGTTTTTCCTCATCCGCATAAACTGGGGATGAGAATAGAGTAAAACCGGTGAGCGAAAAGCTAAAAAGTAGAAGGAAGGCAAGAACAGGTTTGACTCTAAACTGCTTTGACCTAATTATGGAACTAGTTCTTTTTAACATTTTTAATCCTTAATTATATTCGGTGGGATTTTGTTTTATTTTCTCGATTTCGTGCAACCAGCCAAAAGATAACTGAGATGATGAAGAGGGTAATCAGAACGATAAGCCAGATTGGACAGACAATAACTAATTTGCGCTCGGTTTTAGTCTCAGAGCCATACTGAATAGTCTGTTCGACGTTAAAGATACCAATGGCTGGTGAATTTGCCCAAAGCTCCTTATGGTAACGTTTAGTGCCAGGAAGAGTATTCATATTGGTTGGTTTTTCTTCATTACTATAGACCTCCTCACTAGAGAAGAATGGAAAAACTTTGATATGAATTTTCAACTCTGCATCAATGTTACCACAGTTTTCTATACGAGTCTCACCAAAGATTGGAGGATTAAAGAGGAAAGTTGGCAATTTATTTTCGAGAATTTTTGTACAACGATTAATTTCGCCATTGACGTGAGAATAGATCAACATGCCAACGCGTGAAATTGCTTGAATATTTCCCTTGTCGTTTTTATCTTTTTCAGTCTCAACCATGATAGCACCATACTGACCGCCACCGGGAGCATCTGCAGGAACCTTAATTGTGTAATTAATAGTCACCTCAGTGTCAGATTCGAGGTGGCCCGTGGTTTGACTAAAGGTAAACCAGCTAGCAATTTTAGTAGCATCTTTTTCACTATTAAAGACTGGATCGTAGTTTTCACTTTTTACCTCGTAAGCAGAAGCATAGACCTTGAAGTCGAAAGCTCCGGAGCCTACATTCTGTACCTTAAAGCTACCTTCCCTAGTTTCACCTGGCTGCAACCCACCTAGTTGTTGCGTTGAAGGAGATACCTGAAGGAAGATTTTTTGCCTCTCAGCTGCAAATGTCTGATTTGAAGAAAATAGCAACAAAGATATGGAGAAGAATAGTATTGAAAAAATCTCCACAAAAATGTTTTGTCGTTTTGTCATTAACCTCCTTTTTATCTATATATTATTATACACAAGCAGGATTAATTTACAAGAAAAAACCACCTTGGCTTAGGTGGTTTTTAAGGTATTTTACAGTGCTAATTATAGAGCAGTTGCAGTGTAGATAATGACATCTTGGTACGTACCTTGTGCCTGGGCAGGTGAGGTTGCAACACCGTAAGTCATATCAACATCTTCTTGAATACCAACATGGGCAGTATTTGGGTTAGTCTTAACAGTTTGATCTACGGCAGTAATAGCAACTTTGACTAAATCACCACCAGAAAGATTCCAACCAGCAGTACCAGCAGTCAAGTTGCCTGCAAGAGCGGGGATAGTTTCTGTAGTATCGGTTGAAGTCATAGCAGTAGTTGAGTCTGCATCTTTTACGGTTAACTTGTAACCATTTTTATTGTTGGTAGCTACAGTAAGTTTGGTTTTAAGACCAGTAGTATTAACATTGTTTGGATTCATAGTAACTTCAGTAGAAAGGCTGTCGGCTGATAGAGCGAGAACTGAAGCAACATTAACCTTAACGGTAATATTCTTGGTATCTGTAGCAGCTGCATAGGTGGCGATTGGCATAGTAGCGACACCTAAAACTGTAGCGATTCCGAGTGTAGCTACAATACGATTTATTTTAGACATGAAGTCTCCTTATTTTTTTATATTTTTGTTTTATACTGACCTTTTATGTGCTAATTATAGCTTAAGCTTAATTAAAGTGTCAATAATGTTTATGTATTATTTAAGCATAAGTAATCCACAGGCTTTTAATATTTAGGCTAAATATCATTTTTTTTGCAAGGTCGTAAAAATAGCCGCTACGAGCGGCTATTTTCTATCAGGTTAAATTCAATTATTTAACAGCAGCGGTATAAACAATTGTATCTTCATAGGTACCGGGAAGCTGAGAAGTACCGGTAGAAATGTTGTAAGTAACATTTACATCAGTATTGATTGGGGCGCTTGATTCTGCAACCTTAAGTGCAGTCTCGTTGCTTTTAACCATAGCGGTGTCAGTGGCAAGAAGACCACCCTTGATGCTCCATTGGCCTTGACCAGCAGTAGCACCTTGAGTCCCAGCAACAATGACGTCAGTACCAGCGACAGTACCAGTGCGACCAGTAACAGTCATGTTAGTGTCAGTATCTTGGTCTTTGACGGTAAGAGTCATACCAGTTGCTTTGTTAGTAGCATATGAAACAGTGGAAGTTGCGCTCTTAGTCTGACTTGGAGCAGCGTTACCAGCGTTTGCATCGTTGCTATCAACAGCGATAGCTACAGCATCACCAACCGTGAGCTTAACCTTAACGTTAGCTGTCTTTGGAGTTCCATCAACTAGAGGAATTGGAGCTGCAAAAGATGCTAATGGGAGTGATGCAATACCAAGACTAGTGATGACGCCTAGGGTAGCTACGATTTTAGAATACTTTGACATATTTTTCCTTTTCTTTTGTTTTTGTTGTTTTATATTTGTTTAACCTGATTTTATATGACCTCAAGCTGTTCTTAGTATATTAAACAAAAGTTCTTTGGTCAATAGATTTCTGCAATAATGTTTATGTTTTGTAACCAAGTTCTTACACAGTTTTGTACGTGTGATTATCTACTACCTGGCAGATTGTATTTTTACAAATATAGGATTGATTCATGAGGTTTTTGTGGTATAATTCAGGTATGCACCTGTGGTGAAATTGGTATACACGCTACCTTGAGGTGGTAGTGCCTTCGGGTGTGCTAGTTCGAGTCTAGTCAGGTGCACCATATAAAATTAACTCCTTACGGAGTTCTTTTTTTTCGCACCTGGAGCGTCCCAAGGGGCAAACAGGTGCACCAAAAAAATCTACCGTATTGGTAGACTTTTTTATTACGGAGTGCGATTCTTAACCGTCTTCTTCGTAGCCCAGTTTTCGATATCAATAAAACGATCGGTGGCGGTAACTAGGCGATTTTCTTGAGAAAAGGCACGAACGTTACGGTTGACGAAGTACGGTAAGGTGGTCTGATATAGGCCGATAGCTGGTACGTCTTCCACCCAGCGCTCTAGAAACTTCTGATATTTAGCGGCGCGGAGAGCACTATCCATGGTGCTACGAGCGCTAAGTAAGAGATCATTAACTACCTGGTTTTTATAATTACTCAGATTATGCCCACCTTCTGCGGCCTCAAGACTATGATAGTATGCGAGAACGTCTGGATCAGCACCAAGACCAATTTCATAAATTAGAAGGTCGTAAGCGCGAGGTCTGAGAATATTTAAGGTAAAGTCTTTATTTGACTCATGAACAGTAACCGATGCTTTAAGACCAAGCCCTTCAAGTTGGGAAGCTATACGATTAGCAAACTCCTCCAAATAACCATTACCTTTGATAGTAACAATATTAATTTTTGCAGAAGCTAGGTCTGGTGTGGCGACTTTTAATCGCTCAATCTCAGCCTTGGCGGTGGTTACGTCTGTTTTTGGAATACTTGGAAACGTAATTGAGTCGATCTGAGATTCAAGCAGCGGATAGTCAAGCGGTAATTCCCCGCTGAGTCCGGTGCGTAAATTATTAAGATTCAAACCAAGACGTACAGCCTGTCTTAAACTCTTATCTTTAAATATTGTGCTCTCTGTATTGAAGAAGGCAAAGACGCCATAATTAACCGAACTCTGATATTCGTTAATATTATTCGTATTTAGCTCTTGCGCAAATTTGGAAGGCAAATCGGCAGTTGCTGTAACAGTGCCACTACGGATTGCATCTTTAATGTCATTAAGATTATTAAAGGCATGGATCGAGAAGCTATCGAGCATTGGTGCTCCCTTATAATATTTCGGGTTTGCTGTGAGGTAGACAATTTTCTCCCCCTCAGTACCAATGTTTTGAGTGGCATTAACCGTGAATGCACCAGAAGTGACTGGACGATTAGAGAATTTATTCTCAAGAAGCAACTCCGGAGCGACGTCCGCAAGAAGATGAGAAGGTAGAATTGGGATATCAAGAGAACCCCCAAAAAAAGCATTTGGCGAACTAAGCGTAAAAACTAACTCTCCTTGATTATTTTCAGCAGCGGTAACCCCAACGAGCTTGGCGGCAAAGCTGGTTTTGATGCGAGAGCTCTGAATAGTCTTAACAGTATAGAGGACGTCGGAGTTAGTAATCGGTTGATCGTCAGACCATTTTAATCCTTCACGAAGCTTAACAGTCCAAACGTCACCCGCATCATTTGCATGAATAGTTTCAGCAAGACCAAGACCAGTATGACCGGAATAATCATTGGCGCTTAGAGTAGCAAAAAGTAGGCGGGAGATAGTTTCCTCGGAAGAGGTGCTTGCAAAAAGTGGATTAAAAGAATTAATTTTCCCTAGAGTCGCTTCAGTATAAGTGCCACCATTTGTATAGGTCTCAACGGCAAAGGAGTTTAGATACCAGTAAGCCTGAGTGATTGAGAGTAAGATAATAACAGTTACAAGTAGAATCCACTCAAGAATATAGAGACGAACATTTTTAATGTGAGAGATATGGTCGATGAGATTCTCTTTAATATGTTCTTGGCCGTCACGATGTACTCTTTTGGAAAAAAGAGAAATCTTTCTAACAATTTTACGCCCACTCTTTTTGAGATTTTTATTCATAATTTAGGTTATGCGGGGATTAACAATAATCCCAAAATTGAAAATACGAAAACTAATGTGAAGAAAATCGTAACATTAAACATCGAGCGATCAAGACCACGACGAGTAGTATATAGTTCACCGGAAGCACCAAAGCCTGCACCAAGAGAAGCGCCACGCTGCTGTAATAGAATTAGTAAAATACATAAAACAGCAGAAATAAGAGTTGCGGTTTCTAAGAAATTTCCAATATTCATGTATTAATTATAGGACGGTACTAGAAAATTAACAAGACTGTTTATAATACTGATTAGTAGCCATGACAAGATTACCCCAATAGAGGACATGTGGACATGTGGTACGATCCAAATGACGAGGGCAATCATTAAGATATTGAGGATAAGTGTGAAAAGCCCCATAGACAGGATAATTAGGGGGAGACTGAAGAGAGTGGCGATTGGTTTGACGATAGCATTAACTAGAGACATAACTAAGCCGGCCGCTGGATAAAGCCAGAAACTATTATAGCCAACATCAACACTACCAAAGGCATTAATACAGATCCACATGATCACTGAAGATACGAACCAGCGAAATAGAAAAATAAAAAATTGTTTTTTTATCATAACCAAATTATAACACAAGTCAACGCCCGAGTAATTGCTTACTACGGAGTTGGCGGTGATAAGTTATCGCAAAACGGTGTGATTCTTCATCGATACGAGCAATTAATTTGGCAAGATGTGAATCATTAGAATAGAGCTGCGATTTGTAAATATAAGAACCGTCAGGTTGATGAACTGGAATAATTACATTAACATCAGCATTTCTTGTGTGGTCACCAGATTTATTGCGACCAATTACTGGAATATGCGCTGATTCAAGCAGATGAATAACGGCGCTGAGTTGTGGAACTGCGCCATCAAGAATAATTAGATCAGGAAAGGTCCATTCCGGATGTTTTAGACGACGAAAAATCACTTCGTACATACTTGCCGTATCGTCATTCTTACTGCTTCTAATCTTAAACTTACGGTAGGCAGTGCGGTCTGAGGCTCCATTTTGAAAAACCACCATACTCGCCACAGTATTAGAACCAGAGATATGAGAAATATCATAGCCTTCTATGCGGCGCGGTGGATTCTGCAGATTCAAAAGTTGTTTTAGCTCCAACAAAGCCTGGTCGGAAGAAAGATCAAGGAATTCTTTATCAGAGAAAACAATTTTTCGTTTCAAACCCTTAAGCCCGAAATATTCATCGCGAAGTTTGGCAGCCTCTTCAAAGTCACCTAGGGACGCTGCTGTTTTCATCTGTTTTTCAAGATCAATGATTAATTTCTCGCGATCACCATTTAAATAGCGGATAAGAAAGCGCAAGTTCTTTTTATAATCTTTCGGAGTAGTTTTTCCAATTTCAATTCCCGGTGTAAGCCCTAAATCGGAATTGAGGGTCTTTTTTCCATCATATGGCTTCTCATAAAACGGGAAAATTTTGCGTAAAATTCTTAGAGCTTTAAGAATGGTATTCTTCGCATAAAATGGTCCGATATAAGTTGCGCCATCGTCTAGTGGGTTCCTAGTAGTCGAGACATATGGCACCGGATTATTCATATCAATACGCACATAACTAACAGTCTTATCGTCGCGTAAGAGAATATTCCACTGAGGCATGTAGCGCTTGATCATTTCTGATTCAAGAAAGAGGGCGTCCATTTCGGTCTCAACTACAATCCAGTCTGTATCAAAAATCTCTGCCACTAGTGCTTCGGTTTTGGGATCTTTTTCGGTATTTTGGAAGTACTGCCGTACACGATTTTTGAGTACAGCAGCTTTTCCAACATAGATCACTTCGCCTTTTTGATTTTTATGAAAATAAACACCAGGAGCAGAGGGTAGAGTTTTAAGTTTTGCTTTTAATTGATCTGAAATCACATTGTTATTGTAACATTTTTGTGAGTTTTGCGTTTTAGACTGAGTCTAAACCAACTTCGCTAGTCTAGGTCTGGACGATTCTGCCTAAAATTATTTGATCTTATCATCTCCTTCAATATTTCTTCATAATCACCATTCTTGTTCACTATGCCTTGACTAGAGAGACCCTTGAAGACGTCACTTATAGGATTAGCGTCGCGCGGTGCAACCACTGGGGCAGAATTTTGGTATTTAAAGCTAACGATACCCGTAAAGTCAATCTTAGATTTAGAAACCTGAAGATAGACACCCTTTAGTTGATGAGTAAGAAAATCAATACCTAGATATAGATTTTTAAGTTGTGAGACGAATTTTTGAACATCTGCCTTTGTAAGCTCCTCATCTTCTGTGTTCTCCAATTTTCCCCCTTTTTCATAAAATGAACTAGAAGGTTTTTCGATCTTCTTTAAGCATTCGGCGATCTTACTATGCTCTACGGCCTGCTGTTGTTTTTTAGCAAAATCAAAGAGCTTGTCCGCATCTAACGAGACTTGATAGAGCTTGCCGTAATCTTCGATTTTACCTTTGAATGAATCCCCTGATAGCTCATCATAACTAATCGAAGCGAGATTAATAAATGGATGTTCAAGATAGGCCTTTGTGAGACGATCGGTTTGATTAAGTTCATTTTTTATTTCATTAACAAGACAAGTGTAGGCTACACCAATATTCTCTTTGCCACTCTTCTCAAGCTTAAAATCAGTTTTGTCGAGTGAACTAAGAACCTCATTTACATCAATGCGCCACCATTTACCTTCGACATTCTTCAAGGATTTTTCTAGAAGACTAAGAATAAGACGAAGCTCTGGATCATCCTGCTTTAAGCCAGCAGCCTTAACCGCCTTTTGATAAGCCTCAGAGAGATTATCGATATTGAGGTAAGCTGTACCATTTTCTTCGAGAAAAGCACTAAGCTTAAAATGGAGATAGCCATATTCACGTAGTCTAATACCAAAATCAAACTCGGCGCTGCGGTTAAAATGATCGACGTTGGTCTTAAAATCAAGACGGAGATTTGAAATGTACTGATAAAGTTCAGAATCGGATTGAGGAGAGAGTTCAAAACTACCATTAGCCGCAAGTTGATTGTTGCTTTGCTTAATAAAACCAGAAATGGCATCAGCTGCCACTTTTTCAGGCGTATTATAATAAAAAACAAAGGCAGAACCGCCAAGAACTAGCGTGGCGAGAGTAACACCAGCCACAACTAACGCGACCTTCTTTTTTGGTTTTGGAGCCTCTGACGCTGGTAAAGATACTGATACGTTTTCTTCAGTGGAATCTTCTGATGTTGATGAAGGAGCTGATGACTCCATGCCATTTTCCTCTTCAAGATCAGTTGGAGTAGAAACTGTAGGTTCTACTGACTCCTCAGCAGCCGCCACCTCAGAAACTGCATTATCAGATTCGGGCTGCTCTGGGATTAAGGCTGAGGCGGTCTCTATAGCCTGAGCGAAGTTCGAATCATTATGTTTAGTGGAATCGATTTTAGTATCAATACGAGTCTCTATCGGATTGACGTCAATGTCGCCATATTTTTCTTCTGGCATTACACACCTTTCATTTTATGAAGTTTATTCTTTATTACATAATACCATAAGTGTTTTTAAAAATGCTATAATGCAGATATGGATAACTTAACGATAAAAGAAATCAAAGCAAGACAAATTCTCGATAGTCGTGGTAACCCAACGGTGGAGGCAGATGTATTTCTATCTGACGGCAGTGTGGGTAGAGCAATGGTTCCATCTGGGGCCTCAACTGGTTCCGGTGAAGCATTGGAATTACGCGACGGAGACATGAATTATTACGGTGGTAAGGGGGTAATGAAGGCTGTACATAACATTAATCATCAGATTCGTGACCACCTAGTAGGAACAACGGCGGAGCAAAATACCGTAGATCAAACAATGATTGAACTAGATGGCACCGAGAATAAATCTAATCTTGGAGCAAATGCTATTCTTGCCGTTTCAATGGCGACCGCAAAGGCAATGGCAAGAGCAAAGCAAATGCACTTCTATGAGTATATTGCCAGCTTAGCTGGAACACAGAACGAGATGTCGCTCCCAATGCCAATGATGAATGTAATGAACGGTGGTGCGCATGCAGACTGGAGCACCGATTTTCAAGAATACATGCTGATGCCAGTTGGTGCAACTAATATCTACGACGCTATTCGAATGGGCGCAGAAACTTTTCATGCTCTGAAGAAAGTATTAAAGGAACGTGGTTATACGACAACAGTTGGCGACGAAGGTGGTTATGCGCCACGTGTAAAAGACGGCAATAATGAACCACTTGAATGTATCAAGCTGGCCATTGAAGCAGCTGGTTATAAACCTGGCCAAGATATTGCAATTGCTATGGATATCGCTTCTTCTGAATTTTACAAGGATGGTCGTTACGAGATTAAGACCTCTAATGAGACCAAGTCTTCCGAGGAAATGATTGATTGGTATGAGTGGATTTTAGATAATTATCCAGTAGTATCGATTGAAGACGGCCTGGCTGAGAATGACTGGGAGGGCTGGAAGCTTTTGACCAAGAAGCTTGGAGAGAAAGTACAGCTTGTTGGTGATGACTTATTTGTGACAAATACCAAATTATTACGTCGTGGTATCGAAGAGATGGCTGGAAATGCTATTTTAATTAAGCCAAATCAGATTGGTTCCCTTTCTGAAACAATTGATGCGGTAATGATGGCAAAAAAGAATGGTTTCAACACTATAATTTCACATCGTTCTGGCGAAACAGAAGACAACTCAATTGCACATCTTGCAGTGGGCCTCGGGGCTGGTCAAATTAAAACTGGCTCATTATCACGTTCTGAACGTATTGCCAAATATAACGAATTGATGCGTATTGCAGAGGACAACGAAAGCTTAAGCTTAGTAAACCCTTTTAACAAATAATTCAACAATAAAAAATCGCCCCAAATGGGGTGATTTTTTATGGATGGTTTTTTATAATTATCTATGAAGAAGTTCGAGAAACTCCGCTTCATGCATGACGGGAATACCTAGTTTTTCTGCCTTCATAGTTTTACTACCGCCAGGTTTCTCGCCGACAATTAGGGCGGTAGTATGTTTAGTCACAGAACCAGTAACTGTAGCGCCAAGCTCCCGAAGTTTTGCCTCAGCTTCATCGCGACTCATTTCAGACAGTGTACCTGTCACTACGTAACTTTGACTAGATAGTGGTTTTATTGTTTGAGTATCATAGAATGGATTAACGCCTAATTCACGCATTTCTTGGAGCTGTTTAAGGTTATCCTCATCCGCAAAATAGGCCAGAATAGATTCGGCAACTACTTGTCCAATATCGGGAATAGAAAGAAAGTCGTCGGCTGTGGCGTCGATTAATAACGAGAGCGACTTAAAACGATTGGCAAGTGTGATTGCAGTCTGCACACCCACGTGACGAATCCCTAGTGCAGTAATGAATTTTGCGAGGGGCGCAGTTTTTGATTTCTCAATGGCGCTAATTAATTTATTTGCTGACACCTCAGCAAAACGCTCTAACTGCGAAACCTTGGCGGCGTCTAATCGGTAGAGGTCCGAAAGATTCTTAACTAGGCCAGAATCAACTAAGAGATTAACATTTTTCTCGCCAAGGCCTTCAATATTGAGAGCAGGTTTACTGGCGTAATACTCGATTGAGCGTTTCAAAATAAGCCCAGAATCAAGACCTTTAACACGGTAAACTACTTCGCCAGCAGGTCGTTCAAACTCTAGCTTTGGATACTGGTGTTCTAGTGCCTCCTCATAGTCGAAGACTGGTAAGTCGTCTGGACGAAGAGAGGTGAGAACTTCCTTGATTTGAGGAATAATATCACCTGCTTTATAAATAATTACGGTATCACCAATACGTAAATCAAGTCGACTAATTTCATCAGCATTATGCAAGGTTGCGTGACGAACTATGCTGCCGGCAACCTCTACTGGATCAAAGATGGCGACAGGGGTGGCGGCACCAGTACGGCCGATAGAAATAACGATGTCACGAACTTTGGTGGTTGCCTCCTCGGCGGGATATTTATAAGCCACTGCACCTCGTGGGGTTTTACCAATAATACCAAGATATTGATACACCTTACGGTCATTAATTTTAATAACCATGCCATCTGTACCGAATGGTAGAGACTCGCGGATTTGGCTTAGACGGTGGATTTCTTCGATAACCTGATCAAGTGAATCAAAAGTTCGATCCTGCATGGAAGTTTGAAAACCATACGAACGGATTTGCTGGTAGGCAAGCTGATGAGTTTCTAGATTTGGTGTAACCAGATCATAGGCCATAAAGCGCAGTGGTCGCGAACTGGCGATTCGAGGGTCAAGCTGGCGAATGGACCCGGCAGCCAGATTGCGTGGGTTCGCAAATAATTTCTCCCCCTTCTCTACTTGTATTTGATTGAGTTTTTCAAAATCTGCCTTAAAGATGATCACCTCGCCGCGCACCTCAACATGTTCAGGGATATCTTCAGGTTTTCCGCTAAGTTTAAGCGGGACATTATTGATCGTGCGCACATTCATAGTAACATCTTCGCCGACAAGTCCGTCGCCACGAGTAACAGCCTGGGTAAGTATGCCATTATGATAATGTAGCGACATGGCAAGACCATCCATTTTAATATCGGTAAAAAAAGTAAGTCGAGTTTTCGGTGGTACCAGTTTATAGTTCCTAGCAACCCACTCTCTAACTTCTGCTTCGGAAAAAACGTCAGCAAGGGAAATCATACGAGTCTGATGGGTGACCTTATTAAACTTATCAAGTGGTTGTCCAGCTACTCTTTGGGTGGGTGAATCAGGGGTAATAAGTTCGGGGAATTTTTCTTCAAGAAGAGTTAACTCATGCTTTAAGGAGTCAGCCGCTGACTCTGACATGATTGACTGATCAAGAACATGATAGTGGTAACGATAATCATTAATGAGCTCGCGAAGCTTGAGGATACGTAATTCGGCTTCTCTTTTTGTAATGGAATTAAGCTGACTCATTTATTTTCTTTACCTCCTTTAATTTCTTTACTTCTTTTTGTTTCTTTGGTTGTTTTTTCTTAAAGGTAACAAGTGGATAAAAATCATCTTTATAGTCGAGAAGCTGACGATAAAAGAGATAGGCATAGATGGAGATAAAGATGAAGACAAAGACGGTAACTACGAGAAGGACGAATGGTACAAAAGGAAGGCCGAGATCGTTTAGCCATGGGAAGGCACCCTTAATCAAGATATCAAGCAAGATGGCCGGCAGAACGATGACAATGTAAATTAAAGCTACCCAGAAAAAGAGATAAAGGATGCGTACGAGGAAACGAATGCGACGACCAGCAATCAGATTGCGGGCGGTTTCAATAGCAGTGAGAGGATAAAGTCCTGGCGCAGAGACGGCAATTAATCCTATCAAGGAACTAGAAGTAAGATAAACGCTAAGAATAATCAATAGGCTAGCGAAAATAAAATAAATAAGGGCATAAAATGGCGTCTTTAAGAACTCGGTTGAGACGGCAGCTTGATAAGTGATGACGACGAACATAATCGGGATTAATTCGATAAAGACGATTAGTGCGACAAAGAGCGTGGAAATCAGAGGAGAAAGCGCATTGTAGAGACCGTCACGCATACGAGGGTGATGACCGGCTAGTAGGTGACGAGTAAGATAGATGGACACAAGCCAAGTAATCATAAAGAGGAGAATGGAAAAGATTTTCTGCGCGTCATTCATGGTGGTAAGACCACCAGTAGTGACGGTACCGACTAAGGTTAGTCCAGCACGACCAAGATTGCCGAGGCGACCACTCACTAGCTCTTTATTAGTATTGTCGATTGATTCTTTAAACTCTTGAAAAGTACTCTCGCTCATTAAACCGACTAGAGAGATGTAAAGTAAGACAATAAGACCAATGAGCGGAAGAAAAATCTTAAAGTTTTGGCGAATAATTTTGAAGGTGGCGGCGATATGAGACAGAAGGCCAGGCAATTCGGTTTGGCGCTCATAATCCTCGCGATAGGAACGACGAAATGATCGGTGTAATCTGACTTTCCCAGTTGTTTTTTTGTCTTTTTGAGTTTTCTTCACCTTGATTCCCTATTCAATTATATTGATTAAAATTTATCCTTAGCTCGCTCCAAGCGTGCGATGCGTTTTTCGATAGGCGGATGCGTACTAAATAGATTGATGAATTGCTTCTTTAAAGGAGAATTAATAAACATAGCTTCTGTGGCAGCGTTTTGTCTTTGCATTGGACGACCATGCTCCTCAAGTTTCTTAAGAGCAGAAATCATCCCCTCTGGGAAGCGCGTTAGCTCGACGGCTGAAATATCAGCGAGATATTCACGCTCACGAGAAATAGCCATTTGCGCAAGACTAGCAGCGAGTGGGGCTAGAAGTGAGGTGGTAATGATGATAAATAAACCAATTGGACTATTTTCCTCATCTTTTTTGCGCGTAAAGTAGGTCATACGCAAACCAAGATCAGAAAGAAAACCAATGACGCAGACGAGCGCAAAAGTAATGGCAGAAACCCGAATATCATAATTTTTAATATGAGAAAGTTCATGGGCCATGACAGCGGACAGTTCTTTATCATCCATAACATCGATTAGGCCAGTTGTGGCGGCAACGAGAGCATGATCCGGGTCACGACCGGTAGCAAAAGCGTTTGGCGCAGAATCTTGAATAATATAAACTTCCGGCATTGGCAATCCAGCGGTAATTGTAAGGTTTTCAACAATATTATATAACCTACGATTGTCACGACGATTAGCCTTTTTTGCACCAGTCATCATAACTGCCAGTTTTGAAGAGAAAAAATACTGTACACTCGCATAGATGAGTGCAGCGATGACAGTGGTAAATGCAATAGAAAGGTCGTTATAAACGTAAGAAAATACACCTCCGATTAGAGAAATTAATAAAACAAAACCAATAAAAATCAGGATAGTATTTCTTTTGTTTTCTGCAATTTGTTTATACATAGTCCTTAAAGAAAAGAGAGGTCTAGCCCCTCTTTTCTAGATTCCTTTCGATTAGAATTCGACGGACGGAGCTTTTTCAATTTTCTCCATCTCTTTTTCTTCTACATTGAAGTAGGTGTATTTTTCAAAACGTGAACCGTAAAGAATATTAACTGGGAATTGAATAATTTTTGTGTTAAATTCCCTGGCACCAGCGTTATAAAAACGACGGGAGGCCTGAAGTTTTTCCTCGGTATCTACGAGTTGCCCTTGAAGCTCCTTGAAGTTATCACTTGCTTTTAGCTCAGGATAAGCTTCAGCGAGAGCGAAAATTTTACTAAGAGCACCCTGAAGAGTTTTCTCCGCAGCGGCGGTTTCATCAACGCTTTTTGCTGACATGACAGCGGTGCGAGCCTTAGTAACTTCTTCAAAGGTTTCCTTTTCATGCTTAGCATAACCTTTTACAGTGTTAACAAGATTTGGAATAAGGTCGGCACGCATCTTAAGGATGACAGTAATACCAGACCAAGCTTCTTTAACGCGTTCATTCAATCTGATAATAGAGTTATAAGTGGAGATGAGATAGACTACAAGTACAAAGACTAGAGCTAAACAGATCAATCCAATAGTTAATAAGTTTGGCATTTTTTCTCCTTTATTAATGCTTCTATTATATGGCTCAGTGGGGTTTTTCGCAATACTCTTAAGCAAAAAATTCTCCACTGAAAGGGGGGTTTCAGTGGAGAATTCCTACCGTAATCTTTTATAGAAGATTATGATAATGGTGCGAGCTAAGAGACTCTAACTCTCGACCTCTTCCTTGGCAAGGAAGCGCTCTAAACAACTGAGCTAAGCTCGCATCTGTTTAGATTATAGATGAATTTGATTTTAAATTCAAGGGTTTTTTAAACTTTTTATAGTCTAAACAGTTCTGAAAAATTATTTCTGAGTGAAATAGCCTGGATTACCTGGAGCATCAATATAACTTTAAATAAAAAATCGCTCAGTGAGCGAAGTTTTAAAAGGCTGGTGCCCGAAATGGGACTTGAACCCATATGGATTTCTCCATTCGATTTTAAGTCGAACGCGTATACCAATTCCGCCATTCGGGCATATCTTTATTATATTACAGACTGATTAGTTTTTCTAGAACAAAGAAGCAGTGTTACCAGTCTGATTTTGGAGGCACCGACCGGAATTGAACCGGTGTACACGGTTTTGCAGACCGCTGCGTAACCACTCCGCCACAGTGCCATGGACCAATTTTAACATAGGAAAAAGAAAAATACACCTAAATGGTGTATTTTTGATTACCTCGTAATTTTGGGGCAGAATTTATTCTTTTCTGGAATACCTGCAAGATACAAGCAATCTAGCCAAATTACTTCACACTCCACCCTTTGAACTTCGGCGTCTCTCAACTTCGCCCAAGTTCTATATATAGTTTAGCATGAGTGGATTATTCGTCAACCTTGTTTTTTACGAATTTTATATTCTAATACTTGATTATTTTTAGTTGCTTTTTTCTTTTTTTATGGTTCTACTATCTAACTATAATTGTTCGGGTTTCGGTTTTAGTGTTCGGTTTTGTGTTTTTGTTCGGTTTTACAGAGGTTAGTTATATTTTGGGAGATAAAAAAATAAACGACTTATCGCCGTTTATTTTAACTGATGAATCTTTTATATTAATTATTCTGGTGGTTTTTTTGGTTATTTGCCTCGCAAGCTTCCTTATCGCCTTCCAGGCATTTAACTCTAATCAATAGCATCGTTTCAGTATTACTTGATGTAACTGTTGTTTTTGTATGTAAATCTTGTAAATAAATAAAACTGTATAAACTTATGACAGATAATACTAGGCTAACAATAGAAATTATCAACGTAAACAACTGAATTTTGTTTGTTATTTTTTTCTCTTTCATTTTTCTCCTTTATGTATATTCTGATAAGTGAGTAATACTAGATCATAGTATTATGATTCCTTATTATATTAACATAAGGATTATTTTCCATCAATCCGTGTACGGTGGCATAATTTAGATGTTGAGGACATTAATTAACATAAGGATTATTTTCCATCAATCCGTGTACCTTCAGAGGTTTTTTCTAAATGATAAAAGCTTACGTTATAGATTTTGGGAGCTAGAACTCTCTGATTTCTTTTTCACCATTTAGAAGTTTTTTGAACTCAATACTACGATTCTTGGCTTCATTTTCGCCAATTACGCCCACATATTTAGCAATTTTACTGGCATATTTCATTTTATCGCCAAGTTTTTTATCAGAATAAATAATATCTACGCTTTGGTTTTTGCTTCGTAAATCATCTGCGACTTCACATGCAAAAGCATATTCTGCTTCAGATAGCGGAATAAGAACATAATCAATTGGAGTAGACGAAAAATTATCTAACATGTTATTACTCTGCAAGACATAAAAGAGACGAGTAAGACCAATGGAAATGCCGACACCTGGGAATGACTGGTCAGTATAATTACTGGCAAGATTCTCGTAGCGACCACCGGAACAGATCGAACCAATTTGCTTATAATCTGGGAGAATGGTTTCAAAGACCGTACCAGTATAGTAATCGAGGCCGCGAATAATCAACATGTCAGCAATCACCGATTCGCCAAGACCACGCTGCTCAAGAAGATTCAAGACAAAAGCCAATTCTTCAATCCCCTGTTCAAACTGAGGGTTCTTTAAATTGAGGTTCTTTAGTGCCGGGATAGAATCCTTCCTGGGACCATTAATTTGTACGAACTGAAGAATTTTTTTAATTTTATCTTCAGCGATCTTAAGATTCTCGAGGGCGCTTTTCGTTTTCTCAAGAGGGACCTTCTCGGCGTGGTCGATAATATCGAAGACATCCTTAGCTTGATCGGATAACTCAAGGGCTTCAAGAAAACCAGATAGAATTTTACGGTTACTAATTCGAATGACCATTTTTGGCTTAATAAAAGTTTTAAGTGCGGAATAGGCAGTTTCAACTACGTCGGCATCATAAGCGATAGATAGTGTATTGCGGCCAATTACATCAACATCAAGCTGATAGAACTCACGAAAACGACCTTTCTGAGAACGCTCGCCGCGAAAGTTACGTCCAATCTGGGTAACCTTAAAAGGAAAAGTAAGTTCACTTTCGTGTTCCACAACATAGCGAGCGAGTGGCACGGTGTGATCAAAACGAAGCGCCTGATCGGCATCATCGGCAGTTTCTGCGGTCTTTACAACCTTATAAATCTGTTTTTCGGTATCACCACCAGCCTTCGCCAGTAAAATTTCGGTACGGTCAATAATTGGAGTCTCAATGTATTGATAACCATGAAGATGATACATCTTGGCAATTCGGTCTTTGATAATATTAAAAACGTTCTGAGCATCAGGCAAGAGCTCCTGCATCCCAGAAATTGCAGATGTATTGATTCTTTTCATAATGTCTTGATTATAGCACACTATATGATATACTAAATCAAAGTGGTTCTGTAGCTCAGTTGGTAGAGCAGAGGCCTGAAGAGCCTTGTGTCACTGGTTCAAGTCCAGTCGGAACCACCATTTTTTATGTCTTCTTAAATCACCCTAGAGGTGGTTTCTCGTGAATAGTGGTTGATGATATAATGTAAACATAAATATGGCAAATATTAATGACTATTTGAGTGTAGTTGGAGCGCAGAAAATTTCGAAGAAGGCGCCTTTCTCAGAAGCTGATCAGCTAATTTTGGCCCGGATTTCTTATTTACCATTTCATAGAATTAAACTTGGCTTATTTGAGACAATTGCATCAGTGGCGGATAAAATGCACCAACTGCCAGCTTCGGCTTTTGGCTGGCCAGATGACCGCAAACTAATTGAATTACTCGGACAGTCAAGACGTTTTAATAAAATGCGCATCAGTAATTTCGTGCGTCACAACGACAAGGCACTCGAAAAACAGTTTTCCGCTGTCACTATTCACTTAAATCTCCAGAGAGCGTATCTTTCCTTTTATGGCACCGACAGTTCCCTGACCGGCTGGAAGGAAGATTTTAATTTGGCATTTCTCGATAATATTCCTGCGCAGATTGAAGCGCTTGAATACCTTAAAAAAGTCAGTCTCATTTTTTTTTGGAAGAAGCTATATCTAGGCGGACATTCTAAGGGTGGACATGTATCGATCTTTGCAGCCATTCATACTACTGACTATATTCAAAAAAGAATTCAAGCCGTTTATAACTATGATGGACCAGGAATTCGTAAGGATTTGGTTGAACAAGATTTAGGCTCCTTTAAAATTCTCGACCGCATTCATACTTTTGTGCCACAAGAATCGATTATTGGGCGCCTGTTTGAACACCGTGAAGGATTGATAATTGTACATAGTGCCGCGAAGAATATTTACCAACATGATATTTATTCTTGGCAGATTGATGGTAACAAATTCGTTCGCTCGAAAACAACAAAGCGCAGTAATATAATTAACCGTGCGATCAATCAATGGATGCAAAATGCTAGCCGCGAGGAAATCAAAATCTTCATAAATGGGATGTTCGAAATTTTTTCATCAGTAAACTTGAATAATCCAATAGAATTAATGCGCGAATGGAAGCATTTTGCTCCTAAGATTCTAAAAGAATTTATTAATACGCCAAAAGAAAAGAAAAAGGCAATATCTGATATCTGGCTGAAACTGGGCGATTCACTAATTCGTTCACAGATTGAACAAAGTGAAATTCTAGCAAAATTTAATAAGACGTTTAAGGTTCGAGGAAAATAAGCGTAGATGCGAAAATTTCAGTTAGATCAGAATTTCCTAAAAAGTCCAAAACTGACATTATTTCTGATTGGACACTCTAATATTAAAAAACGAGACCTGGTGATTGATCTTGGTGCAGGTTCTGGCGTAATTACGAGCGCCCTGGCAAGACGCTGTAAAAAGGTAATAGCCGTCGAAAAGGATCCGGAGACTGCAAAAAAATTACAGGCAAACCTGGAACGTCAAAAAATTTCTAATGTGGAAATTTTTGTAGGTGATCTACGGGAGCTAAAACTACCGAGCGAGCCATACAAAATTTTTGCCAATCCGCCTTTTTCCCTTTCCGCCGAAGTATTTTATAAATTACTCAATTTAGAAAATCGGGATGGACAAATAGTTGAACTAGAAAATAAAAACCATCGACGACCAGATGCGATTTATTTGATACTACAGAAACAACTAGCCTTAAAATTAATTATTACAGAGAGACACTATACCAGCCAACTCGGTAGGATTCTAGCTAAAAATTATGCGACTAGGATCCGCCTACCACTGAAGGAGACTGATTTTACGCCACCTCCACGCGTACCGACTGTTTTATTTGAGGCAAAGCAGTTTACTTTAAGCCTTGAGCCAGGAACCGCTCAACATAACTGTAGTCCCAGCTAGTATCAAAGCCAGAAGTTGCAAAAGAACCAAACTTAAAACTTGGCATGCCACCTAAATTATAACGCCTCATAAAAGTGGTGGCCTCAGCGGTATTTTGCTTAACCTTATCTAACATTTTATGTTCAGATAAACATTCATTAAAGGAGGGATCGAGATGAACTTCCTTAGCAATACTCTGCCAATACTCGGGAGTGAGATCTTTAATGGCTGGAGCGTTTTTAGAGGAGCCAATACCTTTGCTTTGATAATCTTGCCAAAGTCGACGAATCACCTGATGATAATAATCCCAGAATCTATTCTGCTCAGTAGCGCAGGCCACGGCCTCAGCGCTCATCCTTGAAAACCCATAGCGGTCCATATTATTTTCAGACAAGAAGTCGGTGACACGTAATTCAAAAACAATGTCGTGATCTTTGAGATACTTTTCAAATTTATCCTGATTCTCTAGGGTGAGACGCGAGAAGACAGTACAATATGGACACATCACATCTGTCACCATGACATAATGATTTTTGGCGTTTTTATCACCTAAGATCGTGCGCTCGTCACGAATACTATTAAGGTCCTGATTTTTAGGTGCAGAAGTGAGGGCTAGCGCAAGAAAGACTAAAATAATAACACCAATCACAACAAGGCGAATAACTCGGCTAAGTTTACGAGAGCTAATATTTTCTTCGTAATCTTTGGTTTCAGTAAAATCGTTTTGATGGTTATTATTTTTACTCATGTTTTTCTCCTTCGAATTTATCGTGGGATTTTACTTACTGATATTTCTCCGCCTCAAAAATTATATATGCCTCATAGCCAAGTTTTTGAAAAACGAAGAGTGCCATAATTAAGGAGATGACATTAAGAATAATGGAAACGGTACCAATTAACGCCAGTCCGGACGAACCAAGAATTGAAATAAAGATAGGAGCAAGAAGTGCAGTGCCACAGGTGGGACAACCGGAGCTTAAAAGAAAGAAGCTGGCGATAATACCAGTGTTTTGAAGGTTCTCCGAAAGGTTCTGTTTGCGAAAATGTAAAATAAAGAAGAGTAGGCCAATGAGCACAGATTGTACTAGATTAATTAACGACATAAAGAAGAAATCCGGCAAGGTGCGACCAATACCAAAGACGGTGGCAAAGGTATGAGCGATAAGGATAAGTTTTCCGCGCAAATTAGAGAGCTGAAAGAGCTGCCAGTTGGCCGATCCAGCCGCAAAAAAGTTGAGAAGAAAACCAAAAACTAGGAAGCAGATTAAAAAAGGCCAAAGAAAATGACGATTCTTAAAGAGACGAGGAAGATTCTTAACTGCATCATGAAGGCGCGAGAAAAACCGTCGAAAACGCCGCTTGATTGGTTGTTTTTTAATAATTACCTCCTAGTTTTAGTTTTAGTTTAATTATAGCTCATTAATTTTGACACGAGTTTGAACCAACGTATCACGATCCCTAATTGTTACAGTGTCGTCCTCAAGAGTGTCAAAATCGATAACTACACATTTTGGAGTACCGATCTCGTCTTGCTTACGGTAACGCTTACCGATATTGCCGGAATCATCCCAAGTAACATTACCGTACTTCTTACGAAGAAGTTGATAGACAACCTTGGCCTTTTCAACTAACTCAGGTTTATTCTTAAGCAAAGGAGAAACACAGAAACGGAAGGGAGCAAAAGCTTCAGGAAGTTTTAAGACGGTGCGTTTTTCACCATTTACTTCATCTTCATGGTAGGCCGCAGAAAGTACTGCCATGACTAAGCGTTCGACACCAAAGGAAGGCTCGATAACGTGTGGTACAAAACTTTCACCGGTTTTCTTGTCGCGATATTCCATGTTCTTACCAGAAGCACGAGCAACATTTTGAAGGTCAAAATCGGTACGATAGGCAATACCCATAAGCTCTTCGGAGCCAATTGGAAAGTCAAATTCAATATCCACGGTACGCTTGGAATAATGAGCGCGATCATTAGCTGGAACCTCATATTCATGAATCATACTAGCTGGTAATTGCATAACCTCCTCAAGAAAGGTATGGACATCACGAAGTAATTCAGCGAAGATACGTTCCCAATCCCTTGGGTGAACAAAATATTCGATTTCCATCTGTTCAAGTTCTCGACAACGGAAGATAAAGTCACGAGGAGAGATTTCGTTACGAAAAGCTTTACCTTGCTGGACAAGACCAAAAGGAAGGTTTGGATAGACATTATCGACAACGTTTTTATAGTTTGTAAAGATTCCCTGGGCGGTTTCGGGACGAAGATAGGCTACGGAAGTCTCATCAGAAACGGCACCAACATGAGTCTCAAACATCATATTAAATTGTTTAACATCACCCCAGTTGATCTTACCGCAAGTGGGACACTTGATACCGGCGCTAACTAGTTGTTCTTTTGTAATATTGGCAGATAAATCATGACCTTCGGCGGTTTTAGCTAATTTATCAGCACGAAAGCGACCATGACATTCATTACACTCCACAAGCGGATCAGCAAAAGTAGCAGCGTGTCCTGAAGCAACCCAAGTCTTAGGATTCATAATAATGGCAGCATCGACACCGAGCATATCTTCACGATCTTCAACCCAGTATTTCCACCAGGTTTGCATAATTTTACGTTTTAAAGCAACGCCAAGAGGACCAAAATCCCAGGTTCCAGCCATACCACCATAAACATCAGAGCCCTGAAAAATAAAACCACGACGCTTACATAGACTAACGATATCCTCAAGTTTTACCATATCAACTCCTATTATTTCTTTTTATTATAACATCTTAGCTGGCAATATAGGAAAGTATCGGCAAATAGGCATGGAGATTTTTAATCTTTAAGACAACATTAATGTTAGTTGAGAGAATGAGGCGGAGAATTTTAATGATATTCTGATCAATCGCCCCTTCCCCATCTGGTCTTCTGATAAGAACCTTTTCAAAACTATCCCAATCATAAGTAGCCGAGGCTTCAAGTTTTTTACCATCGCGATCAAAAAAGACGTTAATTTCTTCACCAGAAATTCTGGCTTGATTTAGGCGAAAGTAGATTTTAATCAGCTGCCTAGCCGTATTATCGTTTTGTGAGACGTTGAGAGCACTGAGAGTTTGATGTAGGAGATTAAAAAGATCAGCTGAGTCAATTTGATGCGACAGACGTGAAGTTTGTTTCAAAAAGCTAGAGGCCAGTTCTAAGGTTTCAAGGTCACTAATAATCTGGTGGTAAAATTCCTTGGACCTGGCTGAAGTAAGAATACCAAATGCATCATCGGTAGTATCCTCATGTTTTTTAGAATCACTTTGGTGAACGACAATACTAGAAAGAGTGAACATTTCAATGCCTCCGGCAAGCTTGGATTTTTCCTTACGAGCCCCCTTAGCGATAGCAGAAAGGCGACCGTTCGGAGTGAGAAAAGTAATAATTCGGTCACCCTCACGATAGTTTACACGTTTTAGGATGATTGCGTCAGTTTTAAGATCAGCCATCTAACCCCTCGTGTCCATTCATTTTTAAAGCTTTAACGACGGCAGAAAAAAGTGCCTGTGGTGTCATGGTGGTTTTATTTAAAATTTCCACAATATTATAACTTTCGTAGCTGCGGTCGGGAAAGTTAAGTGATGAAACAATGATAACTGGTATTTTAGAGAGATCAGAGTAAGAAGCGATTTCATTTAAAAAAGTGAAACCGTCTGGCCCAACCAAAAGAACATCCAAAATAAAAAGGGCTGGGGGAGTGCATCCAGCCGGCAAGGCAGCAATAGACTCAATGCAATTTGTGAAGCAATGAATTGATAGGTTTTGATTAAGTTTTTGAAAAGACTTTTTTAAATTCTTAGAAAAAAGCTGTGAAAGTATGGGATCATCCTCGAGAAGGAAGATTTCGATGGACTCTTTATTAGTACTTAGTTGACTCTCTAGCATAATAATAAAAGCCTAAAAAGCAAAGGCAACCTGTTTAGAGACGGGAAGACGAAGCTTAAAACTGGTACCATCGCGATGACGTACCGCCAAAAGTTCTGCCTGCATGTATTGTGAAAATTTTGAAGCGATATAGAGACCAAGGCCGGAACTACCGGGGCGCATAGAGATATTTGCTGGACGAACCATACCATCTTTCAATGACTGCCAGATCTGTTTAGGGAGACAGGGTCCAAAATCACGCACGGACACCTCTACGGTGTCACCGCGATCAGAAATAACTAGCGACGACTCAGTTTCAGAAGTGGAATAATACATTGCATTAATACAGAAGTTGTAGACAATACTGAAAAGAAGGTCCGGATTTGCGATAGCGAGGTCGTGACGGTTTTTATAAAAAGCTCCAACACTGCGTTGATTAATTTGAAAAAAAGGTTGGAGTTCAGTGAGAACATGGTCACAAATTCGACGCACAGAGACTGGCTCCATCTCGAAAAGACCATCCTCAAGTCTTGCAATTTTAGTGAGATCATTAACTTGCCTGAGGGCGCGCTCAGAAATATTAATCAGCTGCTTCTTAGTATCCTTTAGCTCAGCGAGGCTGTCTTCCTGAAAATCCATTGAAAGAGCAAGCTGGCGCATCACCGCAAGCGGACTTTTTAACTCATGGGCAACAACTGCTAAACCTCCGACCTCACTTACCATAGATCAATTATAGCAAAGAAAAAATTTATAGTCAGATTTTTGAGATTGCAATGGAGGCAACGCGATTAATTAGCTATTAAAGCGGATGGTGGAGAGAATACGTTCAAAGTCAGCGCGGAAGACATTGCTTGAATCAGTTTGGAGCAAGGCGGTTTTATCGCGAATCTTAAAGATACAGACGATACCCATGAGATCGCTATCTAATTTACCAGTATAAACGTTGACGTTAACACCATTGACTACTGTTGAAGAGACGGTCATCTCCTGTGACTGAACTTTATCAGTGAAATCCTCAAGAACGCGATCAATCTGTTCATTTTTAATCGTGACACGAAGTGCCATGACAGTATTGTCAGCTACCACGTTAACCTGTCCAGGATTGAGATAAGCATGATAATCACCACCACGATTGGCATCATCAGGGATATAGAGATTCCAGGTTTTAGGATATTCAAAATTTAAGGCGCCAAGATCAGTGGGACCAGAGAATGTTAAGAAAGGATATTTTTCTTTTTCTTCAAAATCTTTTTCCAACTTAGTCTGCAGACTATTTCTGGCCTCAGCAACGGCCACATCAATTTTCCCTTGTACGTTAGTGCTCGATTCACTCCATTTTAGGGTCATCCAAATAAAAAGCCCAATAAAAAGGACGGCGAGGAGCGAGACAACGATTAGTCCAATAGTTTTAAGGAGATCAACGCGGTTTTTCGCACGAGCGATACGTTCAGCTTCTTTTCGCTCCTCATCGGTCATAAGGTTAAAATCTTTGTTAAGGAGATTACCGGAAGCATCAGTGACCTGAGACATAAAAGAAGCGTTGTTTGCTGGAGCAAAAGATGATGCGGATTGTGGCATAACTGGAGTTTGAGGTGAAGCTGTAGTGTTTACTGAAGAATAAGCAGATGCGGACTGATTAAGGCTCTGAGGATTAAAAGCAGGAGCGGAGGTTGCAGGAGTACCTGGAATAGTGGAAGTTGCAGGAACGGACGCGAAACCTGAAGCCGGCGAAGACTGCGTAGGTTGCGAAGCTGGAGTCTGCATAGTTTCCGGTTGTCCTTGCGAGGAAATTGGATTACAAAAATTAGCGTCTTGCGGCGTAACACCTTGACCATTATTAAAATTATTTGAACCCTGATTATCCATATATTTATATTTTACTTATGATTATTTATTTGTAAAGTTACTTAACTACTTTACACCCTATTCTTTACTAAAATCGCGATCAATGACTTCGATTTGATTTTTAATTTCATAGAGACTTTTTTCAATTTCTTTTGCCGAGAGAGCTACCTCCTGATATTTTTGGCTAGCCTCTTCAAGAGAAAATTCGTCACCATAAAACCACTCAATTTGCTGATCCAGCTGCTGCAGCCGCTGATTGATCGAAAGATCGGCGGTCTTTGCCTTAGTTTTTTTAGGACTGATCGATTCTGTCATTTTTACTCCTTATTTTTAACCTTAATAATTTTTGCTTCAGCTTGATGAGTTTCGGTTTCAAGATGAACGATTACGCCTTCAGATAGTTGTCCATGAATAATAGCGTAACCGCGCCTCAGGATAATGGCGGGATTGAGGTTTTCAATAATCTTCTGTTTTTGTTGGATTTTTTGCAGTTCAAGCTGCAAAAGATTAAAGATTTTAGTACGAATACTTTCGATTTGTTCCCCTACTTTATGTTCTTCAAAATTAATTTTACTTATAATCTGCTGATGAATGCGCGAAACCTGAAGCTTAAGTGAGTGGATCTCAGCTTGGCGATCGCGAGTCAAAAACTGAGCGGCATTACTTGGGGTAGAGGCGGCTAGATCCGCTGCAAGATCAGCAAGAGACTCGTCAACTTCGTGACCGATACCAGTTATTATCGGGATGCGACTACTTGCAATTGCGCGAACTAATTTTTCGTCGTTAAAAATAGCGAGATCATCTTTTGAACCACCGCCACGAATAAGGGCGATAACCTGATTGTCGGTATATTGGTTCATATACTCAATTGCGCGCACGATTTGGTCAACGGCTGGCAATCCTTGAACCTGAGTATGTGCCACCTGAATTTTAAGCTCACCCCAGCGCTCATTAATAATTTTAATAAAGTCAGCATAGCCGGCAGCCTGAGTAGAGGAAATGACACCGAGACGCTCAAAATTACGAACAATTGGACGTTTTTTCGCCGGATCAAAGAGACCTTCTTTCTGCAATTTGGCTTTAAGCAACTCGAATGCTTTTTTTAGACTGCCCTCACCTAGAGGATGAAAACGTTTAATAGTGAGACTGAATTTGCCAAAGGAGGTAAGTTTTGGTGTAGCCTGAACAGCAATTTTCATACCATCTTCAAGGGGAAAATTCCCAAGCTGGTAGACTGTCATAAAGCAGCCAATGGAAGATTCAGAATCTTTGAGATCAAAGAAGACCCATTTACCTTGATTGATCTTAAAACTGCTAACTTCACCAAAGAGTACGACATCGCTTAGACCAGTTTCTAAGACCTGGTTGGTGACGGCAATAAATTGACTAACGGTGAATCGCGGAACTTCCGACATATTTAGGATTCTGTTGAGGATTCAAAGATTTTCTTTTTATCAGCTTTGCCAATTTTTGAAATGGCGTTTTGATAAAAACCGTAGCCAGAAATAATGGTATTAAGAAGGACGATAACACGAGTCACAATAACAACGGTACTTGCGACAGCAAGGTTGGTACCAAGGATACACATTACAGTGATCATAGAGCCTTCGTAGCCACCAACGCCACCTGGGGTAGGAAGGACGGCACCAACAAGAGAGCCAAGGGCTTCTGCAACCATGATTTGCGGGAAGATTTCGCCGTGACCAAGAGATAAGGCGACGATTTCATAGGTCGCAATTTCAAGGAAGTTATATAGAAAGCCCCAAATAACAGGTTTAACAAGAAGTTTTTTATCTTTCTTGGCAGTAAGAAAATCATCATGAAGATCCATGAAATATTTATTAACTTTTTCGAGCTCAAGAACCTGCTTCTTTTTGCCAAAGGTGACAGACTTAACAAGCCAGTTAATAAAAGCAGTGAGTTCTTTGGCTGCCCAACGAATCATCTTTTGACTGGAGACAATGGTAATCAAAACAGCAATAGCGACAATAATTCCAACACTCATTGCGCCAACTAACCAAACCATCCAATAGGCGCTAGACGGAACACTACTAGTCACGATTAGGAAAATAATGGCAAAGATGGTCTGAGTCTGGTTTGCAAGAATGGTAATGAGATAGCGCAAGATATACATGAAGCTAACCTGTCCAGCTGTGGCTCCGTAATTTTTCAAACGCCAGGTAATATAGCCAAGACCAGAGACGCCACCAGATGGAATGGCGTGGTTTACGAAGTTAAGCTCAAAAGAAATACGAGCGAGTTCCCATGTGGAAATTTTCTTAGCTTCTTTAACTTCTGAATTCTTCTTTCCAGCAATTTTCTGTTTACCCGCCATATAGGCGAAGAAAATTTTACCAGCACAGTAATACATGAAAAGCTGCTCCGGGATGAGGAGGAAAACAATAAATAAATTAATACTAAATTCGCCACCTTCAATACAGTGTCCTCCAAAAATACAACTGGCGGCGGCGGTGATTTGATCCCAAGCTCCCCAAACAACGAAGGCAACTAGGGCTAGAGTAATTAAGCTAAGAATTTTTTTAAACATATCCTAGATATTATAGCATAGGTGCTTTTAGATTAAAGGAAAAAAATGCGATTTGCGTAGGAGACTAATTGATGATTTAATATTAGCCTGATTTTTGATATAATATTTATATGAAGTACCTCGCAGTTGCAGGCCGCCAACCTCTAATTTCTTTGGCAGAAATCCAAGCATTATACGACAAGCACGCAAAATTGGTTGGAAAAAACTTAATTATTTTTCATTTAGAGAATCAAAAGCCTGAAATAAATCGACTGGGTGGAGCGATGAAGCTTGGCGGGTTATTTGAAGGTGATTTTAAAGAATTAGTCAAACATTTAAATGAGTTGCACCCTGAGGGTAAAATCACTGTTGGAATTTCAGATTTTTCCAAACAAAGAAAAGCGGGCTTTACCTTTCAGAAAAGTATGGAGATTAAGCGAAGTCTGGGGAAAATGGGACGAAGCGTTAGAGTAATTACTAGCAAGGAACCTGAGATTCCTTCTGCGACCGCACACCATAATCAATTAGGTGAAAAACCTGGTTGTTATGAAATTTTGGTACTTGATCGAGAGCTTTACCTTAGTCTCGGCACCCAAAACATTACTGCCTATACCGAGAGGGATCAGGTACGTCCAGCCAGAGATGCTAAAGTAGGCATGCTACCTCCTAAACTCGCACAAATTTTAATTAATTTATGTGGGCCGCTTCCTGAAGGAGCTAGAATACTAGATCCGTTCTGTGGAACTGGTGTAGTTTTACAAGAGGCAGCGATTATGGGGTATACACCATACGGTACCGATCTTAGTAAGCGCATGATTGAATACTCAAAGAAGAATTTAAGCTGGCTTTTTAATGAAAGAAATAGTAAAAGGTTTAAAATCAAACCCGAATTAATTCTAAAAAAAGATGCAATCTTGGATAAGCTTGCGGTGGGCGATGCTACGACCTTTCAGTGGGAGGGACAGATTGATGCTGTGGCTTTTGAAAGCTACCTTGGAGCACCAATGTCTAAGCCGCCAGTAGATATAAAATTTAAGGCAGAAAAAGCTAAGTGTAGGGAGATTGCTCTAGGTTTTCTTAAAAATATTACCCCCCTTATTAAATCCGGGACGCCTATTGTAATGGCGATACCTGCCTGGTTGCGGGAAACTGGCAAGTATGCACGCATGAACGTTCTTGACGAAATTCAAGAGATGGGATATAATTTTGAAAAGTTTCAAGATTTGAGTCAGTCAGATTTACTCTACTTCCGAGAAGGTCAGATTGTGGCTCGAGAAATAATAGTAATAAGGAAAAGATAGGCTAAAATATGTCACATGTTAAAGCTGGTGGTACCGCGAAGAACGTTCATAATAACGCTGGTCAGCGTCTTGGTGTAAAGCGCTTCGGTGGTCAGAAAGTTCGCAATGGCGAAGTATTAGTCCGCCAAACTGGTAGCACTAAAATTGCAGGTCCAGGTACTTATGTATCTCGCAACTTCACAATTCACGCTGCTAAAGATGGTGTTGTAACCTTTGTAAAAACAAAGAAAACTCACTTCTCTGGTCGTTCATTACCACGTGTTCGCGTTGAAGTTCGCTAAAAAAGATTAGACCCTTCGGGGTCTTTTTTTATTCCCTTTTAAACTCGTGAGGCTTCTTACGCTATATATTCTATGATAGAATATGCTTATGAATATATTGATTGTGGGCAATATAATTAAAGATACTTATCTTGATTTTCCAAGTAATCTATTTGAGACTGGCAATCATGGACGTATTTTTCTCGACACAGAATTCGACGAAGAAACACTATACTATAAGAATAAAGAGATTGTACTGAGCGGCGCCTGCATTATTGACGAGGTATTAAAGAATTTTAAGCTAAATAGCCTACTATCCAGCCAACAGAATTTGGAAAACCATAAATACGACTGCCGTTATGTTCTAAAAACTGATAACACTGTAAAATACTTAACAACAAATTCATGTGGAAGAACTGTTTTCTTAACACCAAAAACGCAACCAGATTGGATCTTTATTGACCGTTCAGCAAGACTCGAAGTTGAAGCCCTAGAAAAGCTGGAACAGTACTTAGAGTTACATAAAGAAGTTAAATTAGCTATTCACACGAATCAGACTACCTGTGGTTTTTTGTATCAAGCAGATGATTTTACAGCTAAAGAAGTTGCCAGAAGATTATATACAAGAGCTGAGATGATTTTTATTGCCGGTAAAAATTTAGAGTCAAACTTACAAAAAGAGCTCAACCTAGACGATAAAAAAGTCTTTCAGATTACACCGACAATGATTACGAGTGGCGAAGAAAAGATCTTCTTAAAACGAAATGCGAAGATATTTCAGACTCATTTGACGATTTATTCCATTGCTGCCAGCACAATTTTTGCAGCACTTTCGTCAGGCTGGAATGTTAATCGAGCATTGAGGTTTGCGAAAATAAATATCGAAAATGCCAAGATGAATCGTACTCTAAATATCGATAAATTATATAGCAGATTAAGGACCTCGCTTAAACAAGAAGACAATCTAAGGCTTATAGCTAAAGCATTAACTGCTGATTTTAAGGGGATTTTAGCAATTGATGAGTCAAAGAGAACCATTCGCCGTAAGCTTAAAAAATATAATCTGCCAGAAACACAGGAGATACAAGAAGAATACCGTAAACTGTTAGTGACAACACCACACATAAATGAGTTTTTGAACGGTGTGATTTTAGCCCAAGAAACCGTGATGCAGAAATTAACCAATGGACAGAGTATTCCTGAATTTCTAGCAGCAAAAGGGATTTTACCTGGCGTAAAAGTGGATCTTGGGCTTGAGAAAATACCAAATCAGATCAACTGTCGCACGTGCGGGCTTGAAGACCTAGATTACAGATTAAGCAGGTATTATAGTTTAGGACTTCGCTTTACTAAATGGCGTGCAGTCTTTGAAGTGGAAAAAGATTTAAATATCCCTGAGGGGGTGATAAGACAAAATACAAAAGACTTGGCAGTCTATGCGAAAAAGGCGCTTGAGAAAAAACTAGTGCCGATTATAGAACCGGAAATGCTGCATGAAGGACAGAGCATTGCAGATTTTTATAAACACACAAAACAGGTCTTAGTCGCATTATTCGAGGAATTACAAGAAATGGGAGTTGATCCTGAGTGTTGTATCCTAAAAATCAATATGATTTACGCCCAGAAAAATAACCCTGAAGAAACAGGGCGAATGACGATGCAACTAATTTCTGAAACTGTGCCAAAAAATATTGGTGGAGTAGTCTTTTTGTCGGGCGGACAGAACGAAGAACAGGCAACTCAGAACCTTCAAGCCATTATTAGAGAGAACCAAGGCAGATACAGGTTATCCTTCTCGTTTGGTCGTGCAATTCAGGATCCGGCATTAAAAATCTGGCAGGGTGAGGCAAAAAAGGTTGAAGAAGCGCAAGCAAGGTTGATCGAACAACTCGAATTAAATTGTCTAGCATTAAATAAAAAACCGCGATAGTTTTAACGTCGGTCTTTTATTTACATTATCGTCAGTCTTTTATTTACGCTGACGAGATTTATTTTAGTTTTTAAGAGCCTCGCGCAAGAATTTTCCGGTTGGAGTGTCATCACGCTTTGAAAGCTGCTCGGGAGTGCCTTCGGCAATGACTAGACCACCATGTTGGCCACCTTCCGGCCCCATATCAATCACCCAGTCAGCCGATTTAATAACGTGCAAATTATGCTCAATAATCACCATGGTATTGCCGCCATCTACTAAGCGATTAAGAATCTGCAAGAGTCGCTTGACGTCGTCAGTATGAAGACCAGTAGTTGGCTCATCTAGAATATAGAGCGTTTTACCAGTACTACGACGAGAGAGCTCGGTGGCAATTTTAATACGCTGCGCTTCACCACCAGAGAAAGTAGTTGCAGATTGGCCAAGACGAATATAACCAAGACCGACTTCTTGAATAGTTTTTAGCTTATTAACAATAGCTGGAATATTTTCAAAGAAATCAACAGCTTCGTCGATGGTCATATTTAAGACATCAGAAATATCCTTACCCTTATATTTTACCTCAAGAGCTTCACGGTTATAGCGCTTACCATGACAGGTTGGACAAGTAACGTAAACGTCTGGCAAGAAATGCATTTCAATTTTATTAACACCATCACCTTGGCAGGTTTCACAACGACCACCCTTAACATTAAAACTAAAGCGACCAGCTTTATAACCTCGGACTTCAGCCTCTGGCTGGGCAGCAAAGAGTTCACGAATGGCCGTAAAGACACCAGTATAAGTGGCAGGATTGGAACGAGGGGTACGGCCAATTGGGCTCTGATCAATGACAATACATTTATCGAGATTTTCAATACCATCAATCCGAGTATGCTCACCTGGTACGGTTTGTGCACGATGCAACCTGGCGAGTAATTCATTGGCAAGAATTTCATTAACTAGGGTAGATTTACCAGAGCCAGAAACACCAGAAACGACAGTCATAACGCCGAGTGGAAAATGGACATCAATATTTTTGAGATTATTTTCCCTAGCACCAACGACCACCAATTCCTTGCCGGGCTTAGGTTGACGACGCTTTTTAGGAATACTGATTTTGTTTTTACCGCTTAGATAAAGGCCCGTGAGAGACTTATCGTTTTGCATAATCTCAGCCGGGGTACCAGCGGCGACAACATTACCACCACGAGAACCAGCACCGGGACCAATATCAATCAAATAGTCTGAATTTAACATGGTATCTTCGTCATGCTCAACCACAAGAACAGTATTTTTGAGGTCACGAAGATGCTTTAAGGTGGCGATTAATTTATCATTATCGCGCTGGTGAAGGCCGATGGATGGTTCATCAAGCACATATAAAACACCCTGCAAGCCGGAACCAATTTGGGTGGCCAGACGAATACGTTGCGCTTCACCACCAGAAAGTGTATTGGCAGAACGGCCGAGCTCAAGATAGCCAAGACCTACGTCCTGCATAAATTTAACCCGTTCTTTAATGACTTTAAGAATAGGCTTCGCAATGACTGATTCGGACTCAGAAAAACCCAGATCTTGAGAAAGAACCTCGATTGTCGAATCAACATCTAAATTACACATATCAACAATATTGAGGCCGTGAATAGTAATAGCGAGCACTACCGGTTTCAGCCTAGCGCCATGACAGGTCTGACATTCACGTACACGCATAAAATGTTCGATATCTTTGCGCATAAAATCGGAGTCAGTTTCACGATGGCGTCGCTCAAGGGTTGGAATCACACCCTCATAGACCGATTCATAGGTTGCACCTTCTTGCCATTTACCAGAACCAGAAATCTTGATTTGATATTTTTCGTCGCCGGTACCATAGAGGATAAGATGCCTTTCGGCGTCAGTAAGTTCACCGATTGGGGTGTGGACAGAAAAACCATGACGGTTTGCGACAGCGGTGAGGCGCTTAAGCCACCAAGAGTCACTTTGAACGCGATTGAACGGACGAATGCCACCTTCGGCAATAGTGAGATTATTATTAAAGACTAGATTAGGGTCAATTTCCATACGGGTACCTAGACCAGTACAGGTCGGACAGGCACCTTGAGGAGCATTAAAGGAGAAGAGCCTTGGCTCAAGTTCAGGGATCAGCTCATCTGGGTGAACTGGACAGGCATAGCGCTGCGAGTATGTAAGAACTTCAGTATTTTGAGTACTCAAAGCTTTACCTTCGATAGTGGAACTATTGTCGTTGATTTTAAGTATCTGTATAATCCCTTGGCCAAGTTCGAGTGCTTGTTCGATGGAGCTTGAAATACGAGAATAAAGTTCAGTGTTTAAAATAAAGCGATCTACTACTAGCTCAATGTTATGACGCTCTTGTTTTTCAAGTTCAGGAAACTCATCAAGAGCATAAACAATACCATCAACGCGAACGCGTGAGAAACCCTTCTGGAGATATTGCTCTGAGATATGCTGAAACTCACCTTTTTTCTGCTGAACAAGGGGAGCAAGAAGCATTAATTTTGAACCGAGAGGCAATTTCATAACTTCATTAACGATATCTTCAACTGAACGACGAGAGACCTCGCGATGGCAGATTGGACAATGGGGGACGCCAACACGCGCAAAAAGGAGACGAAGATAATCATAGACTTCAGTGACGGTGGCCACAGTGGAACGAGGGTTTCTTGAAGTGGATTTTTGATCGATGGAGATGGCGGGAGAGAGGCCAGTGATCGTATCAAAATCTGGCTTATCCATCACACCGAGAAACATACGGGCATAGGAAGAGAGAGACTCGACGTAGCGACGCTGACCTTCAGCATAGATAGTATCAAAAGCAAGACTGGATTTACCGGAGCCAGAAAGACCGGTGATCACAACTAGCTTATCGCGTGGAATATCGAGGTTAATATTTTTTAAATTGTGCTGTCTGGCGCCACGTACCTTAATACAGTTCTCGGTCAAGCCGCCCTGTAATTCGATTCCCCCTTTGGATAATAGTCCATTACTCTCTTCGTTCATAATTCCCCTTTGCAAAAGTCTACATATTTTATCATATTTTTCATGAAAAAGCTAGAACTCAAAAATGGTGCAGAGGTTCTAACTAAAGATTTTATTGTTATAATGGATTTATGAATTCACGATTTGATCTAGATCAAGCAGCTTATTACAAGGCTGGAGCTAGAGAATACAACTGGTCTGATTTTTCAAAGTGGCAGACAGAGCTTAGTTTCTTTTTCTATGACCTTGAGACTTCTGGAATTAATCCGCGAGAGGATCGCATTATGCAGTTTGCGGGACAACGGACAAATCTTGATTTAGAACCGATTGGTGAGCCGGTGAATATCTTAATTAAGCTAAGTAACGATACATTACCAAGTCCAGAAGCGATTATGGTGACTCATATTTTACCCCAAGAGACTTTGAAAAATGGAATGACGGAAGCGGAATTCTGTCGTTTTGCGATGAATGAGATATTTACACCAGAAACCACTGCCTGTGGTTATAATTCTGTGCGTTTTGATGATGAACATATGCGTTATTTATGGTGGCGAAATTTTTATGATCCATACGAATGGCAGTGGAAAGACGGCCGAAGTCGCTGGGACTTATTAGATGTTATACGCATGGTGCGAGCACTGAGACCGGAAGACATAAGTTGGCCAGTCTTAGTTGATGTGGAGTCCGGCAAAATAAAACCGACAAATAAACTGGAATTACTGACAAAACTAAATAAAATTGATCATTTTAAGGCGCATGATGCCCTATCTGATGTTGAAGCATTAATTGCGCTTGCCAAATTATTACGAAAAAAGCAGCCGCAGATTTTTGACTACTTACTAAAGATGCGTAATAAAAAAGAGGTGTTGAAACTGGTTAATCTGAACAATCCTCAACCTTTTGTTTATACTTCGGGACGTTATAAATCTGATTTTTTGAATACAACAATAGCTTTCCCAATCGCGCCAAGCAAAAATGGAAACTTGATTGTATTCAATCTACGATATAACCTCGAGGAGCTACTTGAAGAGGAAAAGAATTTTAAGCCAGAAAGAAAAGTGAGCCGACTAGGTAAGGAATATATGACCTGGTATGATTTTGGTGAAGCAGTGAAAGAACTTTGTCCGAATAAGTGTCCGGCAGTGGCGCCAATTTCTGTACTGGAGGCAGTATCAGAGGAAGATTCGACAGATGAGTTTGCACCACACAGTGCGGGGACTTCTGGCTGGGAAAAAATTCACTTATCGCCGGAAATATTAGAAAAGAATTTACAGATTCTTTTAAAGCACCCTGATTTTATTGAAAGAATGCGCGAAGCTTACGAGAAAAGAGCGGAATACCCGAAGAGCGAAGAGGCGGAAGCGAGTCTATATGATGGCTTTTTGCCCGAGGCGGATCGCAAAATTTGTCAAAAAATTCAAAAGGCGGATGCCGGTTCACTCGATGATTTTATACCTAATTTTGCCGACGATAGGCTGCCTGATTTGTTTTTACATTTTAAGGGACGCAATTTTCCGCAGAGCTTAACGGAAGATGAATTTCTAAAATGGGAGTCAGATCGAAAGACAAGAATTAAAAAACAGAGCGGTAGATTCTTTGCCTCTCTCACAACATTAAGGCAACGAAGCGAGGCTGGAGAAACAACTTTTGATGGCAGGAAAATAGATTTAAAGATTTTAGATAAACTAGCTGAATGGTATAAAATGTGTAGCGAATAGCGAGATATTGTAGCTAATAGCGAGATATTTCAGAAAGGAAATAGCCCCACGAGTGTGGGGCTTAAAAATAGGAGGGATAAAAAGTCAAACCAAGACTGATTGACACTTTGTTGGTATGAAATTTTACCCCTCTTATTTTTACTTTCTATTGTTCCTACGTCTTCGGATCCCAAAGATGATCCTACTCCTCGTTCTCCTAAATCCTAATACCTTTTTTTGATATAAGTGATTTAGGAGTTCGTCTGTTATAACGCAGCTCGTTATATAAAATAACGTAAAGAGTATAAATAGCAAGCCGGTGAGTAGGAAAACTTTTCCTACCCACTTAAGAATTTTAATTCCGCCATGAGACATTATCGTCATCTGGTGGAACCTGTCCCAGTCCCTCATATCGCCCATAATGACGAGCATGAGGATTAGGATAAAAGCTCCTATAAGGATAACTAAAGCGCCGATACCGCCGAAACGATAGTCGGTTTGTAGCCTTCCTTTCTCTACACCAGTGACCCTCATTGAGAGTAACCCCAATAGCACAGGCAATGCCCATAGCATTGTAAAACACAATAAGTCAAATTTCATACGTCCCTCCTTTTCAACGTACGAACCTTCCGCTTTTGCGGACAATAGTTGCTGTTTTATTATATAATACTATTGCTTTTTTGTCAATATGAACCCCAAGTTAAAAATCTTAAACGCAACACTTTGTAATAAAAAAGAAACATCAATTCTTTAGTCTTGTGAAAATTAGGTTTGTACACAAAATCTAAACGAGAAGAAAAGAATCCTATCGCAAGCAAAAACGCACATTCCAGAAATCTAATTACGATGCCAAAATCGTTACAAGAAAACATTTTATAGATACATCTGTTGAAACTATTTTTTGACCCACTTCATCAACTCCTTGATAGCAGTCTCTTGATAGATTGGCTCCTTTTTACTATTCCTATAACTATGGTCTGCATCTATAGTCTCAATGACCTCAACCTGACTACCGACATTCTTTTTAACTTCAATTGGAGATGCAAAGCGATCATTTGTGCCTTGAATGACTAGTTTTAAGTTGTTCGAAATAGCTCTTTGTTTAATCTCACTCGGGATGTATCCAAGGATTAAAAGCTCTATTTGGCTATCTGGATATTGCTCGAGATAGAAACTTGCAACAATATCACCAAGTGATTTTGCGACAATTATAATTTTACTAAACCCCTCAAGATAAGCAAAATCGATAGCTCGCTTGAGTGCATCCACCTCCTCTTTTAATTCTGGGCCGCTCGAAGCCTCTTCTTCTCTCTCGCAATACGGAAAGTTAAAACATAGTACACTGTTTTTAGTGGCTGCGATGGCATCAAATATAGATGATATAAAATCGGTCTCTACTCCAACTGGTCCGCCGCCATGTAGAATCATATAAACTATTTTGGCTCCCCTTTTCCTATAATATTTATACGTAAGCTCTTGCATATCTATTCCCTTCTAGACTTTAATATTAATTCTTAATAACAAAATATTATGGTTCGTACGGAATTTATGCATAATATCGCTATTTTTCTATCTGAGATATCAGATGAAAGTTCTGAATGCTGTATGTATAAATGGGGGACAATATACACCTGACTTAGTATTGTAGGATTTTTATGAGAGATTAGGCACCGATACTTTTGATTTCAGACTGGAGCTTACGATATTTAACGTAAATTTGATTATACTCAGTGGAAAGTTTCTTGTAGTCCTCGGAGACTTCGATCGGAAGGACAAGGAATTTGAGCGGAGAGTTTTTGCTGCCACAGATTTCACGCTCACTGCCATAGGCAAGTGGACTTGGAATATCAATTTCACGAACGCCACCAAAACGCATACCCTTGATTCCTTCAGACCAACCGGCGATCAGGCTATTTGGATTAGTAACTGCAAGAGGCTCCTTGAGACTTTTTGGATTCTTCGCGTCATCAAAAGAGGAGTCAAAAACAGATTCATTGGCGCACCAACCAACATAATAAGCATAATATGAAGTGGTTTTATCGGTGATTTCAGCACCAGTGCCATTTTTAAGATCAAAGGTTTTAAGACCGGCATCCTCTACAGATGTGCCATTATAGGCTTTAATCTTATTACGAAAAGAAGCAAGAGTATCAAAATATTGCTTCGACATTTTATCTGAAGCAGACTTCAGTTCGTTCTGTTTAGCAGAAAGTTCTTTAGTAACTGCTGCGAGTTCTTCTTTTTTAGTGGAACTGACCTGCTTATTTTTTTCACCATTAAGTACGATCAAAGCATAAATTGCGATCGTAGAAGCTAGAAGTAGAACAGCAATTACCCCAATTACAATACGCTGACCTAAACTGGTCTTTAGTTCTTTTTGTTGCATAAACCTCCTTTAAACGCTGTTTTGCGGAATTTAGATAATCTCGGCACCAAGCGCTGTAATATTTTGTTCAATTTGTTTCATTATAGCAGAGATTTCACCTGCACTCATAGTTTTTACCGTGCTGGCAAAGCTTAAGTGAAAACTACAGTTTCTGGCCGTATCGTTTTCTGATGGTCGATAGATGGAGACTGGTTCTAAGGTATGGATTAGAGAATCTTGAGTAAGAGCACGTATAATTTCCTGCTCAAGTGTAGCATAAGAAACGGTGTCTGGAGTCTTAACAGTGAGATCACGCGAGACGGATGGGAAGCGACTGATCTTTTGTGCGCCACGCAAGATTCGTGGGGTATTAAGTAACGATTCAAGATTTAGTTCAAGGGCGGAAGCTTCTTTTAGTTTAAATTTTTTAAGTATAGAATGTTTAATCTCACCAAGACAGCCAATGATTTCTTGACCAAGCTGGATACGGACTGAGTGAAGCGGTTCAAAATATGAGTATTGCTGCTCCTGATATTTTACAAACTTAAATTCAAGACCGAGACGAGCGCCAAGAGCCAAACAGAGCTCCTTAATTTGATAAAAATCTCCTTCGAGACAGACTGAAAGGTGTGATTCGAGTTTTGGAGTTTGATCTGCAAGCAAACCAAAGGAACGCTTGGCGACTTGATTCATTTCATAAAGAATAAAATCCTTATATCCAGCCTTTTGGTTTTCATAGACTTTTTCGAGCAAGCTTGGAGTCAAAGATTGTCTAAAACATTGGAGCTCAGGTGAGATGGAATTAATAATCTCATAACTGTCAACAATATTTTCATCTACTTTTTGCTGAAGATTTTGCGAAACGAAGCTATAGGTGAGAAGCTCATTCGCACCATGCTGATCTGAAAGGATATTGCGAATTTCACTCTTCAAAGCGTAGAGTGGATTTTTTGGACTACCCTTAAAAGAGCGGAGCGGAAGGGTTTGCGGAATATTGTCAAAACCATTGAGACGGCCAACCTCTTCATAGAGATCTTCTTTAATATGAATGTCTGTACGCCATAACGGAGTAATCACATTCAAGGACTGATTATCTGAGAGAATATCTACTACAAAGCCAACATTCATAAGCGTTTGTTTTACTTGTGCAAGCGTAAAGTCAGAGCCCAGTGTTTGATTAAGATCGGTGAGACTGAGTTTAATGGCTTGCTGAGTAGGGATTTGAGCAAGACAATCAGCAAAAACGAGATTGGAAGAGTCTTTAATGCCAAGCTTGTCTAAGCAGGACCTCAATGCTGGTACCGTGCCAAAGACGGGTTGTCCTTTAGTGAAACGCGTAATGGCTTCAGAGAAAATACCATGAGCCATTTGAGTTTTACGTAGATTATAGAGACTGAATGTGGCAGATTCAATAAGAATTCGTTTTGTACTTGCATCAATTTCAGTATTTTTACCGCCCATAGCACCAGCTAGAGCAACTGGAATATCGTTGGATGTGATTACGATATCGTTTACATTAAGTTCAACCTCGGTGTCGTCAATTAAGGTGATTTTTTCACCTTCTCTGGCAGCACGTACAATGATTTTTGGAGAATCGGTACCACCGATGGCAATAAATTTATCGTAGTCAAAGGCGTGCAGTGGCTGACCAGTTTCAAGCATGGTGAGGTTTATCGCATCAACAATTGGCGAAACAGGTCGCATGCCAGCTTTATAAAGGAAAACACCGTCTTTAGTGAGAGTACGCTCAAAATCGACAGGTTGATGGTTAAGATTAAACTGGGATTGATCAACAATAACACAGGAATAACGAGGGCATAATAGTTGGTCCTGGATTTCAATACTGGGGCTCTTGAGATTTAGTGCATCACCAGAATGAGCAAGTATAAAATCAGACTGTGCGGTTAGATCGTCTTCAAAGATTGCAGGGTTTTCAAATGGCTGTCCAAGGATACCGGCAACTTCACGCGCAAAACCAATTAAACCAAAAGTGTCTGGACGATGCGTGAGAGATTTATTTTCAATATCAATAATTAGATCGTTTAAATCTAGTGCCTCAGTGATAGGTGTACCAGGTTGGGCTAAATCAGATGGAAGCTCAGCAATATATTTGTGGTCAGTGCCAAAACCAAGCTCGTCAGCGCCAGCAATCATACCATAGCTTTCATAGCCACGGAGTTTACGGACCGATAATTGAAAATTTTCGGTACCAAAAGTAGTCGGAACAATGGCCCCAGGAGCAAGCCAAACTACATTAAGACCCGCACGAACATTTGGTGCACCGCAGACAACCTGAATTAAACCATTCTCTAATTTTCCAAACTCCTGATTGAGCGGCCCAGCGTCAACTTCACAGAGATGAAGATGAGTATTTGGAATGTCAGTACAACTGACAACTTTAGCAACGTAGATATTCTGATATTTTTCAGTTAGATTTTCAGTTCCCTCAACCTCAACCAAACGAGAGCCGATGAGTTTCATCAGTTCTTCGGTAGAGAGAGAATCTGGGATTTTAACATAACGTTTTAGTGCATTAAGCGAAATAAGCATTAGAATTCCTCCAAGAAATTAAGTTTACCAGATTCGAAGAACCGAATATCATCAAGCTGATATTTGAGAATGACAAGACGATCAATGCCACCACCCCAAGCAAAACCTTTATAAACGGCGGGGTCAATCCCGGCAGTTTTTAGAACATTAGGGTGAATCATGCCACAGCCCATCATCTCTAACCAGCCATCACCTTTGCCGCCAAGCGCTTTTGGCTTCTCGATTTGAAATTCAAGGGAGGGCTCAGTAAATGGGAAGTAGCCTGGCTGGGTTTTAGTATTCAAAGTTTGACCATAATAGGTTTCAAAAAAATTCTTTAAGACACCAAGCATCTGTCCCATAGTGGCAGTCTTGGAGACAAAAACACCTTCACACTGATAGAAAGTATGTTCGTGTGTCGCATCAACATCTTCATTACGAAAGACGCGACCGGGAATAACTACAGCGATCTGCCCCTCGGTTTCAAGCTGAGCACGTCGAGAAGTAAGAGCTCGATATTGCATGGTTGAGGTATGAGCAGGAGGAATATAACCTTCTTTGGTACGGAATGTGTCATAGCCATCGCGGGCAGGATGACCTTCCGGAAAGTTGAGCGACTCAAACATATGAAATTCATCATCAAGCTGAGTAGATTCCATGACTTCAAATCCCATATTAGAATATATATCTATTACTTTGTCAAGTTCAACCATGAGAGGATGTTTACTCCCACGCCTATTTTTCTTTGGGATTGAATTTTCAGCCATAGGAGCAGTGAGGTCGATAGGTTTAATATCAACTGCTGCTAATTTTTCCTCCTCAATCTCAATTTGAGCTAAGATTTCATTTTTGCGACGATTGATTTCCTGCCCAAAAGCTTTACGCTCTTTAATTGGGAGGTCTTTGATTTTGCTATATTCAAGGCTAAGATCTTTTAGGGCCTGTTTTAAGTCTGTAAGTTTCATATCTACCTCTTATTATACTCTGTTTTTAGTGATTTTTAAGAGAAAATAGGAAACTTTTTCTTTGGGATGAACTTTAGAAAACAAAAAGGCTAAATTACGACAATAAGAATCAGCGCGAGGATGGCAAGGCCAACCAAAATCAGCCAAATCCAACCGTAGCGACTAGTGGTTTTTGACCCATTAATATAGTCTGAATCATTAACAAGATCAGGGTCGTCGCTTAGGGCCGTCTGCTCCGCTTTTATTTTTAGATCTGCGGCAATGCGACGACTAAGTTCTGCATTTCTTTCCTGTTCTTTATGTACGATTACTCCCATCCTATACCTTTCGTTTTAGAAAATTAAACTTTAAGTATTTTACCACAGATGTGTTATAATTCATTCAATATTACTTAAGGAGGTATATGGCAACAAGTAAGTCCAAGAAGGCTAAAAAGTCTACGGAAAAGCCAAAAAATACTAATACAAAGCCAGAAGTTACTGTCGTTGAAGAAATTGTGACTGTAACCGAGCCGGAAGCAATCGTTATTGAGGAAACCGAAGTAAAAATGGAAGAAAATAAAAAGAGCAAAGGCATCTTTTCAAGTTTCTTTGCTAAAAAAGGTGATCCAGAAGAAAATATTTTAACTATTTTCAAGACACCTAAAATCTGGGGTGCGCTCGTTGGAGAATTAATCGGAACAATGTTTATTACAATGCTCCTCTTAACTCTCGGCATCTACCAGCCACTTTATATTTTATTCGGCGTAATTGGTGTAACTCTAGCAGTTTTCACTCTTTCTGGAGCACATTTAAACCCAGCAATCACCGCAGGTATGATGGCAACTCGTCGCGTCTCAGCAATTCGTGGCGTACTATACATGGTAGCCCAGGTCGTTGGTGCTTGGCTTGGTCTAGTAATCGTTAACGCCTTCCGTATGGCTGGTGGAACCAAGGTTGACCTACCTGCACTAACTGCAGTCGAAACTTCAAACCTATGGCAACTACTTACGATTGAATTCTTAGGTGTCTTTACTTTGGCATTCTTCTTTAATCGCGCACAAGAATATAAGTCTCGCCGTAGTGCTTTCACCTACGCTGCAATCATTGGTGGCGGTATGGTCCTTGCAGTACTATTTGCAATCGTAGTCTCAAGCAATTTCTTCAAGATTTCAAACAACTTTATCTTGAACCCAGCAGTTGCAATTATGTATCAAATCTTCCCTACTTCAGCGGAAAACTTTGGTACCTTGATTAGCAAAGTTGGTCTTGAAGTTCTAGTTTTCATCTTAGCTCCAATCGTAGCTGGTGTACTAGCCTTCTTCATTGGCGATATTGCTACCACTCTTGCAGGCGAGGATGAATGTTGTGAAAAACACCACCACTGTAAAGATGGTCACTGCCACGAAAAATAATTCGTGATAGATAAAAAATAGCCCGATGGGCTATTTTTTCTATTGGCTTGTTTTGATTTATTTTTTATATTTTACTTTTTATCCTGCAGGTGACTAATCTTTAGGAAAAAGCGGAACTTCTGGAGGAAGAATCTGACCAGTTCCGGTAAAAATAGATTCAACAGTCTCTGCAATTGGAAGAAAAGGCTTGAGGTGGTGGTTGGCAATTAAAAGCTCTTTAACTAGACCAGATAGACTAACTCTTGCCTGTTCAGGAGCGGTTTTAGCGAGCTGCCATGGTTTCTGCTCTTCAATATGACGATTAACATCTTGAATCATTCCCCAGGCTTTATTAATAGCGTTTGTGAACTCAAACTTCTCCATTAATTCGGTGTATTCTGGAATAAAGGCTGGACTAAAATCAAGCTTTTCGACAGAGTTTTTCTGACAAAGTACCGAGAGGCGCTGGACAAGATTACCATAATCATTTGCCAATTCGTTGCGATAAGCGTTTTCAAATTTTTCCCACGTAAAATCGGCATCAAGAAAAGTATCGATATGCTTTGAGAAGAAATAGCGAAAAGCATTGATACCATGTTTCTCCAAAACCTCGACTGGATCAATACCATTACCAAGACTCTTACTAATTTTCTGACCATCTACCTGAATAAAACCGTGAGACAAGATGGTTTGTGGTAGTGGCAAACCTAGACCTAAGAGGATAGCCGGCCAAAGAATAGCGTGAAAACGCAAGATATCCTTGCCGACCACCTGGACAGTGGCTGGCCAGTAGGTTGAAATATCTTGATCTGGATAACCAAGGACGGTAATGTAATTTGTCAATGCATCCATCCAGACATACATCACTTGAGATGTATCACCTGGAACTGGAATTCCCCACTTAAGATGGGCGACGGGACGAGAGATCGAAACATCGGGAGCATCCTCAAGCATCCTAAGAACTTCATTTTTACGAAATTCTGGAAGTATTTGCATTTTGCCACTCTCGATGGCAGCTCTAATTTCATCCTTAAAATCAGAAACCCGGAAATAATAATTTGACTCAGTAAGATGCTGATAGGGAGTTTGATGATCGGGACATGCACCCTGATTCTCATCATATTCCTTTTGCGTAACAAAACGCTCGCAACCTTCGCAATACCAGCCATCATAGCTAGAAGAGTAGATATGTTTCTCTAGACGTTGCCATATTTTTTGCACTCGTTCAGTATGAGATGGATCTGTGGTGCGAATGAAGTCCGTATACTGAATGTCAAACTTACTCAAGAAATCTTGAAATTTGGCAGAGTTTTGATCGACATAGGTTTTAATATCTATCTGCTGTTCTTTTGCCTTTTTCTCAATTTTATTACCATGCTCGTCGGTCCCAGCCTGAAAGCGCACATTCTTACCCTGCATGGTTTGGTAGCGAGCATAGATATCAGCAAGTAGATAATCCTCTGCGTGGCCAATATGAGGAGCACCATTAACGTATGGAATTGCCGTCGTAATATAAATTTCTTGAGACATGAGATCCTTTGATATTTTTAAAAATTATTTTCTTATTAATTATACTACAAAAAATGTAGTAAAAAACAGAGAGGCACCTTGAAGCCTCTCCAGTTTGTTTTTAAGTTTATTCAATTGTGGAGCAAGAGAGTCCAGTTTGGTTCTCAGCTAGCATAAGAGAATTTAGATCATAGGTAGTAATGGAGCTAAATTCAGATAAGGACTTGAGATAGTTGTCTAGATTACTTCCCGCAATAACTGACTTTTTCTTTAACTGATTGATATTAATCTCGGTTGTAACTTGAGTATTTCCATCGGATTTAATAGTTGCATCAAGTGAAGTCTTTGCAGTAACCGCTTCATTCTCACTATTATATTGATAAACATACTGCTCAGAAATGCCGCTAAGGTTATCATTTTCAAAAGTAAACTGCCGTTCAAAATTACCGTACGCCGCGCCAACTTCGGTTGACTCATTGGTACTTAGTGGACGAACACAGGTCAGCATTTTTGTCGAAGCCTTCTCGACTTGATTTTTGCCAGTGGCTTGAGTAGGTTTCTTCTGTGGCTCACTCAAAAACATCAAGGCAAGAATGATTCCAGCAATGACAAAGAGGACGGCGGCGACAATAATCAAAATGGTGGTGCGATTTATTTTAATCTTTGGCTTATTTTGATTCTTGACCTTTTTGGCAACTTCTTCGACTTGTTTCTTCTCAAAATCAGCATAAGAGATGGCGCTGCCGATAGAACCTGGAGTCGGAGCGGCCGCCACGAGAGGCTGATCTTCCTGATCTTCCTTACTCTCATCATCACCAGCTTCAGCTTGTCCTGATTGAGGAGCCTGGTCGCTGCCAATCGTCATCTCAGTGCCGAGCGGCGTTGGAGTGGAAACTGTAGGTGAAACAGAATCTAATACTGAACCTGGCTGCTGATTCTGGACAGGATCAGATACAAGGCCCGAATCGGATGGATTAGGGGTAGCCGAGAAAGAAGCTACAGAGAGCGTGGGATCAGTTGGCGTAAATGAGGAGAGTGGAGAGTTTGATGCGGAGTCCACAGAGGCCTCTGGCTGGGTAGATGGTTGCAAATCATCCGTAGTGAGTTGGTAATTATTAAGCTCAGTCATTAAACTATCTAGCTCTGGCGAAGTAGTTTGAGCTGAACTGGGAGAAGAAGGAGGAGTATTAGTAACTGGGGTTGAAGAAGCGGAGGTAGCAGTAACTGAAGCCGGAGAATGGGAAGGGTTAGAAGCAGGTACTACAGGAGAAACAGGAGTGGAAGAGGGGGTTGTGATATTGGCTACTGGTGAAGATGTTTGGGCCTGATTATTAGTTGGTAGAGGAGTCCTACTTATTGTATGGTCATCATTTTGATTTTGAAGCTGAGGAATTGGATCCATTTTGTTCCTTTGTTTAGATAAAAATATTAGATAAACGCTTATGTTTATCTTAGCATAATTAGCCGATCTCAACAACTTGAACTAGGCTTCCCGAGCAAAATCGTAGACTTTTTGCCAATCAGAAAGAGTGAGATCAGCAGGGCGATAGTTCTCTTCCAGGCCAAGGGTTTGATATAACTCTTTAATTTCTTCACGCGATTTTTGAGTAATATGGGGGAGACAGGTGATTAGTTTTTTTCGTGGATTCATAAAACACTGTTTAATAAAATGTAAAACCTCCGGACCCACAATAGGCTGCTTGCGAGGTACCAAGATTACAGAAGCTGAGTCAACTTTTGGCGGTGGCGTGAAGAGACTGCGGTCAACAAATATTCCTGGGTAAACATCGGCAAAATTAAGAACGGCAAGAGTAAGATAAGTATATCTGCCCACATCAAAGAGTAGACGATCGGCGACTTCTTTTTGCATAAGTAGAACAATTTTCTCTGGCGGGTTGGAAGCAGAAATTAATTTCTGAATGATTGGGCTAGTAATGTAATATGGGATATTACCAACCGCAACATAGGGTTCTTTAATCTGTGCGAGGTCAAATTGAAGAAAGTCTTGATGAACAACTTGGAGATTTTTACCAGGAAAAGAGTTTGGTAGATTAGTGGCAAGCTTCTCGTCATATTCAATAGCAAGAACTTTAGGAAAGCGACGAAGCAGAGAGCTGGTCAAAGTGCCTAGTCCTGGACCAATCTCTAAACAGAGTGGCTGAGTATTCTCAGGATCGTTCGTTAAGACTACTGCACTCTCAGCAATTTCCTCTAGAATAGGCCGATGTTTAAGCCAATTCTGTCCAAGATGTTTCTTATTCTGTAGCATCAAGTTCTCCTAGTACCAGTGGCGTGATTGCCAGAAACTCCAAGCCTGATTCCAGCCACCATATCGCCCGGTCACGTAGCCAATCATCCAACGAATTTGCGTGACTGGGTTGGTCTGCCAGTCTGCGCCAGCACTGGCCATTTTTGACCCTGGTAGGGCCTGAGGAATACCATAGGCACCGGTACTAGCATTTGTGGCATCAAAACGACAACCCGACTCACGGTAGATAAGCGTGAGTGCAACATGGAGATCGGCTTCGGAAATACCAGCGGCACGAGCATAAGAGGCACAGGCCTCCCACTCGGGAGGAACTGATTTTTTCATACCAACTGCAGTGATGCGATCAACTGGGTTTTTGATAGTTTCAGAACTAATCAGTTCACGAGAAACTTCCTTACCATCAACAAAATTGACACGGTAGACAGAACTCTTACGACCTAGTTCCCCGACCTGACGAAGATTGGTCTGACCAGTAGCCAAGGCGCCGTCATTGACGGTTTTTTCAGCATAGGGGATATCCTCTTCGATAGTGATAGTGCGGCCGCCGTTACGAGTGAGTTGATAAGTGGTAGCAACACCGGACTCAAGGATGTTTTGACCGGATATTAATTTTAATTCGTCGCCATCATAAATAGTAATGCCGGCATCGCGGGCAATTTCTTTTGGATCAAGACTGGCGGACATAATAAATTTACTGGTGGTACCTGCCTTGATAATGACTGGACGAGAACGATAAATATTAATACGGAAATTATCGGAATTAATTTCATCAGTAAGAGCCGGTTCAACACGATCTGTGTCGTGATAGACAATCTTAGCACGTTCAAGTGCTTCTTTGACAGTCTTGGCGTTGGTTTTAATTGTAAGAGACTTCGAATCGTCATAAAAAGTAACAAAATGACTGTCAGAAACAATGCCATTATCGGAATTATTCGACTCAGCATAGGTCGGACGCATACTAAAAAAGACACCAAGAAACAGGGTTATAACAAGAACACTGATACTAAAACCACAGAAAAACCTGTAGTATATTGATGTTTTTAATTTCATCTCCGCTATTATACCATAACAAGATTTAATACTAAAGACTGGCACCGTGAGAAATCGGCTACTGGCAATTGACAGTATTCATCTAAGACAGAGGCGCTATCGACTAAAAATCATCTGGAAAAGGATCAATATCATCATATTCGATATCATCATTGAATGGGTCAAAAGAACGGTTATTATTGAGACAACCTGAATTATTTGGGCCATATGAATCATATGAATCATATGAATTGTACGAATTGTACGGGTTATAGGACTGCGAAACATTCTGCGAGCCGTACGGATCATACCCTAATTCAATCAAGAAACGTGATGGCATATTATAACTACGCCCGCCATTTGAGAAACGGGAACCGGCATAGGTTAAAATAAGCAACTTTCTGGCCCTAGTCATTCCTACATAAGCTAGACGACGTTCTTCTTCAATTGCCTCTTCATCATCAGAGCGAGAACTTGGGAAAAGACCCTCTTCAAGCCCCACCAGAAAAACAGCCGGGAATTCAAGACCCTTGGCGGCATGGATGGTCATGAGAGTGACAAAGTTGGTCGAGGTCTGTTCGTCGGCGGAAGACATGAGACTGGCCTCAGTAAGAAAATCCTCCAAAACATCAAACTCACTGGCATTACCGATCATCGTATTGAGATTTTCAGCTCTTTCATCACCAGTCGGGGTACCATCTCGAAGAGACTCAACTAAGCCAAAATAATGAATAGTCTGTTCTGTGATTTCGGCCGGCTTGAGTGACAGATCAAGATCGCGCAAGAAGTTCTGCAGTCTAGCAAAGCTATTTTTGGCTTTACCAGAAAGAGTATCAGAGAGGCCGGTGTCAAGTAGGGCGTTATTTTTCCCTTGTGCAGACTGATCGTAGCCTTCGGATTGATTTAGGAAAGTATGAATTTTCTCAAGGCTAGCTGGACCAATACCAGATAATAAATTGCGACAAATTCGATCAAGGCTGATGCGATCATGGAAGTTAATGATCAGTTTTAGAACCGCCAGGACATCTTTGACTTCCTTGCGATCATAGAAGCGTACGCCGCCAATAATCTTGTAGGGAATTTGGTGAGAAATCAGGGCTTTTTCAATAGCATAGGATTGCGCATTGGTACGATAAAGAACTGCAAAATCAGAGTAGCTGGTAAAATCTTTGACTAGGTCGCCATTTTCCATGGTGGTTTTAGAATTTGCCAGAAGATTGATAATTTTTAAAGCCACAAAATTTGCCTCAGCAGTTTCGTCCATCAATGACTGAATTTCAACTGGCTCCCCATCGCCAGCTGTAGTAAATAATTCTTTATCGGTTCTGGTTTTATTTTGATTAATAATTTTTTGACTGGCAGTCAGAATATTGCCAGTACTACGATAGTTTTGTTCTAGCTTGATGGTTTTAGCGCCAGGAAAATCGCGTTCAAAATTAAGAATATTTGTAAAATCAGCACCACGCCAAGAGTAAATTGACTGCCAATCATCGCCAACTACACAGATATTACGATCTTGGTTAACTAAAGCTTTAACGAGACGATACTGGATTTGATTTGTATCCTGATATTCGTCAATCAGAATATGCTCAAAACGATCTTGCCAACGTTTGCGAACCTCAGGATGTTTTTCAAAAAGATGCGTAACCTCGAGCAAGAGATCGTCAAAATCAAGTGCAAAAGAGTCATGTTTAAGTTTTTCATAGTGGGCAAAAATTTTAGCAGTTTTTACCTGATTAGGATAATAAGCTTCCTCTTCAAATTCCTCTGGAGTTTGGCCAATATTTTTACAGTGTGAAATAGTACCCTGGACAGACTTAGGACGCAAAGCTTTATCATCGATCTTTAAATCCTTCATCGCCTGCTTGATTAGCGAAATTTGGTCATCAGTATCATAGATGACAAAGTTTTTATCCAGTCCGGCGGCTTGATGTTCGATACGCAGGATTTTGACGCAGATTCCGTGAAAAGTCCCCATATAGTTCATGAAGCTACGAGGAGGATCGGTGAAGCCGTCAAGATTTACATCTTGGCCCAGCGTGGAATCAGAAGCAAGGAGAGCAGTATTATCTGCGACGATGTCGTCGGAAAGTTGTGGAGTAAGGTAGGCGTTTGAACGAGATTGCTGAAGTAGTCTCCATAAGCGCTCACGCATTTCCCTGGCGGCTTTGTTAGTAAAAGTGACAGCTAGAATACGCTCTCCTGGAATGCCATGAGAGATTAAGTTAGCAATGCGATGCGTTAGGGTTTTAGTCTTACCAGAACCGGCGCCAGCCAAAATCAAAAGTGGCCCAGTTAAAGTTTCTACTGCTTCTTTTTGAGCAGGATTTAGTCCCTCCGTAAAAATATTCATGATTTGATTATATCACTATAAGTTAGGTCGATATTGTGATCAGAGACAGGAGCCTGCAGGAGAAAGGCGGCAAAAAAGAAGATAAGTACTAGACAAAAAGCAAGGAGTCGACCACTAACACTGGTATAGAAAAAATAACCAATAATGAGGAAGATAAGAAAAACAATAATGGGGAGATTAAGAATTAAAAAATGGAGCAAAGGATTGACCTGGTAGAGACTAATATTAGCATAACTAAGTGAGATAAGTTGCTGATAATAAGTATCAACCATTGGTGTAATAAAATTTGCAAGGATTTGCGGATGAATAGCAAGATGTTCTTTTGAAAGAAGCTGGTCAATTTTTGCAGCCATGCTGTTATTGATTTGAGCTTTTAGACTACTGAAGTTACTTTGACCTGAAAATCTAAGATCAAGAAAACGGTTCAAATGCGTGATGTAGACATCTTGATTAATGCTTTGTTCAAGAATTTCCGTAAAATAATCATTAAGATATTTTAATTGCATAAAAACCACCCCCTCTTTGAGTTCAGAATCTGGAGATTGACTGATTGCATTGTAGAAATTAGAAGTAAAAGATTCAGAGAACTCATCTGTTTTTGCCTGATTGTCATAGTATTTTTCGATAATCTGGCGACGAGTATTCGTTACGAGATTGGAATAATAGCCCTTTTTACTTGAAAGATATTTTTTTACATAGTTAGCATTCTGCTCGGTTTGGTTAATTTGACAACAAATGCCAGCAAAAATAGCAACAATTAAAATCAAACAACTAAAAATTACTTTGGAGATTTTGATTTCTGAAATAAATTCTCCGATATTCCGATGCTTGAATACCTGTAACATATGTTGATTATAACATAAGCAACTTAAATACCAGAGAGCGGGCGGATGTCAGCACCCAGGTGATTGAGGCGTTTGGCAAAGTTTTGATAACCACGATTAATCGAATAAACGTTACGCAAGATTGAAACACCAGGAGCGGCCAACATAGCAATCAGAACAACGACGGCAGGACGAAGTGCTGGCGGAGCAACTAGCTCAGCAGGGTGCCAGTTAGTCGGACCTTCGACATAGACACGATGCGCATCAAGAAGTTCAATCTTAGCATTCAAATTTGAAAGATAAGTCGAGTAAATCGCACGATTTTCAAAAACCCAGTCATGAATCAAAGTACGACCAGTAGCAGTGGCGGCGATCACACTGAAGAAAGGTAGATTGTCAATATTGAGGCCTGGGAATGGCATCGGATGGATCTTATCGGTCGGAGCGATAAGCTCGGATTTGTGAATCATAAGATCAACTAAGCGAGTTTCACCGTTGAAAGAATAATATTCCTCAGAACGATCGATGCGAGCACACATAGAACGAAGGATTTCGAGCTCAATTTCAAGAAATTCAATTGGAGCGCGACTAATGGTGATTTCGGATTTTGTGACGAGAGCAGCTGCAATAAAAGACATAGCTTCAATAGGATCTTCACTAGGATAATATTCAACATCTTCGTCGATTTTTTCAAGACCTTCAATCTCGAGAGTAGTTGAACCAATACCTTTGATTTTGACACCAAGTTTTTGCAAGAAGAAACAAACATCTTGAACCATATAATTTGGAGAGGCGCCGATAACAATGGTCTTGCCCGGAAAGAGGGCTGCCGCCATTAGAACATTCTCAGTAACAGTATCACCACGTTCGATTAAGACAATGCGTTTATCCTCAGAACTCTGAAGCTCAGCTTGGTTGACGGTAGCCTCATAAAAACCGGCATTACATTTCGCGTCGACTTCAAGACCAAAAGCAGAAAGCGCTTTTAGGTGTGGGTCAACTGTGCGAGTACCAAGAGAGCAACCACCAGCATAAGGTAATTTAAAGCTCTGATAGCGGTGAAGAAGCGGACCGAGGAACATAATAATGGAGCGAGTTTTACGAGCTGCATCAAGATCTAATTCATCCATTTTTAATTCGCGTGGTGTGATAATTTCAAGATCACGACGACGATTAAACCAACGACACTTGACCCCAATTGACTCTAAGACTTCAATGATACGAAAGACTTCTTCAATACGTGCAACATGATGAAGCACGGTGCGACCACGATTAAGAAGACTAGCACAAAGCAAGCCCACAGCAGCATTCTTGGAAGTATTAATTGTGATAGTACCGCTCAAGGTACGACCACCGTTAACACGAAATGACTGCGAAGAAGAGTCATTGATAGAGAGAATTTGACCACCAAGAGCTGAGGAAACCTTTTTTATCATCTCTAGAGAAGTGTTTTGGTCACCTTTTTCAATTCGATGAATGGCGGATTGAGAAGTGCCGATCATGTCTGCGAGCTGGGCTTGGGTTAGACCTTTCTCACGACGCATGTTAGAAACAACTAAACCAATTTCCTCTTGGTAAGTACGTGTTTTTGCCATAATTCTCCTTTTTAAAATATTCTTGTGGTGATATTTTTTATGATGCCAAAAAGAGCATAATCTTCAATTATTTTTCTTTAGTTTTATAGCTGGTCACAACATTATTGGCATGAACCCAACCGTCGACAGAGCCACCATCAAGGTATTCGCCAGTGGTAGGAGCAACACGCATCACGCCACCAGCTTTAATGTATTCGTCAATTGGATCAGTAACGAGATATTCTTGATCAAGAGGACCAAAGTCATGAGTTTTTACATAATCAACAACTCGATACAAAAGATCCCTTGACATAATATATTTGCTGACATTGATCATGTTGGAAGGAGCCTCTTCTACACTTGGCTTTTCAACAACGCCAACAAGTTGACCATCTTTAACACTAAGCACACCGTATTTATCGACTCTCTCACGAGGGATTTCGACACCTAAAATAGCAGACTCGTCCGCGTTTTGGAGAGAATTAATAAGAGATTCAGCGGCAGATTCGCCATCTGGATTCCAGACAAAATCATCACCCATAAAGACAAGAACTGGCTCGTCAAGATTAAATTCTTCAACCACGAGAGCAATAGGAACTGCAGTACCGTACTGTCCGGCCGGATCTTGAGTGGTGTAATGAATTTTAACGTGATCAGGGAGAGTCTTAGCAAGAGCCAGACGATCAGCCTTGCCACGCTCAATAAGATAATCATTGAGAGCTAGATTATCGCGATAAAATTCCTGAACTTGACAAGGTTCAACGTTACTAATTACCATGTAAATATCAGTAATACCAGCTTTAATTAATTCTTGCACTGAATAGTCGACAAGAGGTCGGTTACCGACAGGAAGCATTGATTTTTCAATAACTTTCGTAATTGGAAGGCGACGAGTGCCCCATCCAGCTACAGGAATGATTGCTTTCGTAATCTTTTGCATAATAGCTCCTTTATTTCCCACCAAAAAATTGTCTTTTTTTCTTAGCTGATTATATCATATAGCGTATAATTTGCTACGATTTTTAAAGCCTTCACGCTCGATAAAGTCCTAGATTAGAGGTTGACGCCAAGAAGCTGGAAGATTAGTAATACCAAAAAGTTTGGCAATAGTGGGAGCAACATTAGACAAACCAGCGTCATGAAACTGTTTTAGCTGATAGAGAGTGGCGTTTTTAGTATTATCATAAAACCAGCATGGAACAGGGTTGAGAGTATGCGATGTCTTTGGTTTTTTAGTAATTGGATCAAACACTTCCTCGGCATTACCGTGGTCGGCAGTAATAACCATCATGCCGCCAAGTTCATCAACCTTCTTGGCGAGACGAGCAAGTTGGAGGTCGATAGCCTCCATGGCAGTGATAGTAGGCTCGAGTTCGCCAAAATGACCAACCATATCACCACCCGCATAATTAATGCGAATAAATTGGTATTTAGGCTTTCCTGATTCGTCAGTTTCGGACATTTTATCTAAAACCGCATCAGTAATTTCAGCCGCTTTCATCCAAGGCCGTTCGTTAAAAGGTCTGGTATCGGATTTAATTTCGAGAAAATCTTCGCCTGGCATTTTATCGTAGCTATTACCATTAAAATAATAGGTGATATGCCCAAACTTAACAGTCTCTGCGACGGCAAGCTGATTTAGCTGGTGCTTAGCCAAAACTTGGTTTAATGGATCTTTAATAGTGATCGGAGTAACAAGACAATGCTCCGGAAGATGAAGATCAGAATCATATTCGGTCATGCCAGCAAAGAAAACATTGAGTGGGCGATTATTTTCGGTGCCACGGTCAAAACCATGGAAGTCTTGCTCGGTGAAGGCTTTGGCAGTTTCGATGGCGCGGTCTGCGCGGAAGCTGTAGAAAATAAAACTGTCACCGTCTTTAACTAAGCCAACTGGACGATTTTTATCAGGTTGACCGTCTGAATTTGCTTCCGTGATAACAAAACTTGGAAAATATTGGTCCTGCAAATTTGGATCTTTTGAGCGATTTTCTTTAATGGCTTGCATAGCAGAGGTAAAATATTGGTCAGCCCTACCATAGACCATGGCGTCCCAACCAGTTTTAACAATACTCCAATCGGCCTCATAGCGATCAGCAAGAAAGAGCATACGGCCTCCACCACAAGCGATTTGATAATCAAGAGATAAGTCTGAGGTGGATTTTAGTTCAGCTATTTTGTCCTCGAGAAGCTGAATATAGTGATCTGCAGATTGAGGTGGAACGTCACGACCGTCCAAGATAAGATGAATGCGAACTTTTGTTACACCTTCTTTTTGCGCCTGCTCTAGCATTTTAAAGAGTTGGTAGATTGAACTATGAACACCACCATCAGAGAAGATGCCAGAAAAATGTAGAGTGGAGTGATTTTGCTTGACATTGTCGATAGCGCCGCGCCAGGCTTCCGTCTGCCAAATAGCACCAGTATTAAAATCATCCTCGATTTTAGCAATACCTTGCTTGATAATTTGACCGGCACCAAGAGCGTTATGTCCAACTTCGGAGTTACCCATCTGTCCTTTTAGAATACCAACCGCTTCTCCAGAGGCCTCAAGAGAGACCCAAGGATATTTATCAAAAAGCTGATCGATGAACTCAGAATGAGACTGCAAAACAGCATTGCCGTATTCATCATTTCTGAGACCGACGCCATCAAGTACAGCTAAAACAATTGGTCCATCATAATGTAAATTATTCATGATTTTAGTATAGCATAAGAGGGTTAGAGTAGAGGATTCTGGATAGAACTCGGGGTTTTAACAGATTATTGAGATGACTAAAATTTTAGAACGTCGCATTTATTGACATCGATACCGATATTTTGATAAAGTTCAGCAATATTGGTTGAGGTAACATCTTGTAAGTTAAAGCCGAGTTTGCTAGTGATATCATAGATATCTTCTTCTTTTTCAACCTCTATTTCTAGTAAATATCCAAGTTTTGGCCAGTGATCGATAGAGAGCTTGGCGCCATGATATTCATACTCCTCACGGGTATTTTCTTGATAACTACGATGTTTAATGCCAGTTTTTTCTAAGATCTCTAAAGTAGTCTCAAAATCAGAGACCTCAATCTCCCACTCTTCAGTACCAGAGAACGAATCATTACTAAGCTCTTTGAAGGTGAGAGTGGTTTTATTGCCATCAGTGCGCAAGCGCAACCAACGATGAGGAGCGCCTATGGTTGGATCAAAAACGTAACGCCGAAAATTGTAGAAGCCAAGTGGTTTAGCGCCAATGGCAAGAAGTTTAACCTTCACTTCTTCCGGATTAATATTTGGGATTCTACCTTCAATTTCGACAGCCATATTTCCTCTTTTATTTATGATGTTAGTCTAATTTTACTCTATTTTTATTTTATTTATAGTTCTTTCATCTTATGAAATAAACGATGTGAAAGAGTGCGATAAAATATCTCTCAATCCATGCGGTGTGCTATAATCTGTACAGGCCCGAGTGGCGAAACTGGCAGACGCGCTAGCTTCAGGTGCTAGTCTAGTTTCTAGGTGCAGGTTCAAGTCCTGTCTCGGGCACCAAAATCATTTAAACGGTTCCGTGCTAGTAAATTGAACGGCTCCCTATATCTGATAGTGAGCCGATTTTTGTTGTCAATTTCGAGCTTCAAGTAGAGCTTTCGGGCTAAAGCCTTACTGTTCATTATTTCTTTCTTTTGTCTTAGCGAATTGCGCCATCTCTTGCACTGTCCAATTATCAAAGCAAAACTTATTCGCGTCAATGCCGAGTTCTTTGCAGGAAACTACGACATTCGCTTTTACTTTTTTAGCGAAATCCCTGTCGCTGTTCATCATATAAGGAATTAAGCGAGTGATACTGTTAGCTAGGTCTGAATTGTGGACTTTCCAAATTAACCCGATTTTTGTATCCGACAAAGTTTTCTGTAGAGTTTTCTCATCGATTGAATTTTTACGAATATCAACAAGTGCCTGGTTAAAGTTAGACAACATGTCCTGCCATAATTTATTTGGATCTTCAATTTTTCTATCGCCATGTATATTTTGCTGGCGATCATACACGACTTTTTGACAGATAAATTCTCGCAATGATCTCTTCCGGCCATTCAACTCAACCTGGTCATCTTTATGGGATTTTACCCAATCAATGGCAGAATCAGTTACACCTTTCCAGAGCGCTTTAGAACGAAGCGTGTTATAGCTTTCCTTCCCAGTTTCTTGAGGCTCAGAACCATAACCTATCCATCCATCGATTTTGCCGGTGGCTTTAGGAGGCTTCCCCACCTTTCCAAATAAATCAGGTTTCTTATCTCGCGCCGACTCCAAAACGCGCAGATTATCTTTTAACTTATCAGTTTCACAATAAATAGTAATCGAATCACTACGACCCACATTTGAATCATCGAATTTGAACTCAAACGGGACATCTTGATCTTGATATTCATCAACTAACGACATCGCAACATCATATAAATCACTTTTTGGAACATTCAGATAAAATCTATGTCCAATATGCTTGCCATCGACATCACGCTTTTTGCAGCCATTTAAGCCATAGGAGGTAATATACTCCCAGCCGCCGCCTCCGGTGTTTGAAATATAATCATAGCAATATTTGTTAATAGAATCCGACAAATCATTGCGCCCGTTTTTTTCTGCAAATGCCTTTAGATGACCTACATACTTCGCTTGCGGATAACTCAATATGTAATTTCGCATAGTCCAGAAATCTTGCTTCACGGCACCGGTAGATAACATCTCTCGATATTCATCTTCAGTTATGTTTTCTAGATTTTTTCGCCATGTATTGAATAATTTTTCATGAAACTGTGCCTTGCTTGCCGTATTAATATCCGTATCGCTCGTCTCACCCTTAGTCAGCATAGAATAGATCTTGTCACCCGCATCCCCAGGACACATTGTCCTATCTTCGGCTGATTTAATTCTAGCTGTTATGGCGTCTTGAATCAATTCATCAGTCAACGGACTTTCCATTTCATGATAAATTTCACTCATAGAGCGTTCACGGACTGTGATTGTTTCAGCTTTTGGTTTTCTAGCTTTTCCAAATTCGCCTACCTCCTGTGATATTTTCCCCCAAGAATTTTGTTCAGCGACATTATTCCGACCTTGTTTTGCAACTTGACTAATAGACTCATTCATATATATCCTATCTTTTTAACCCCCATAAACCTCTCCTACTTGAGAATTACACTAAACATTAGAATTATGTCTGTATTATATCAGATTCTACTCCTGTTTTCTATGCCGTTGGCATTGGTAGCTCTTAAGAGAGCCCTATTTTTTGCTTCTGTCAATAATTCCGACACGTAGACCGATTTCAAGGCTTTGTATTTTTTGCGGTCAAAATTAGCTTCTTTTGCAAATTCGTATTTTTTCTTTAAATATTCTTGTGCTTTTTCTGGGTTATTTTTAAGAAAGTTACGTAAAATAATAAAATTCTCATAAGATTCTTCTTTGATCGGACAAATATGAATATGAAAATCACCCTCACCCGTTTCTTCTTTGGTACTTGCTAGAAAAATTCGATCCTCATGGCTGTCATGCCCTTCAAAATATCCATTTTTTGTTAAAATGTTTTTTATAGAAATCATATCTTCGTGTTTTGGGACTCCGATAAGAATATCGATTATATTTTTGCCGCCGATAAAAACGGCACTACTGCCAACATGTTCAATTTTTATGTTAATAGGCAAAAGTTTGAACAAGCGACACTTCTCTTGTATAAAGCGCTCGATATGTTTCGTTGAATATTCTTTTATAATAACGGACATAGTTAATATTATACCTTACCGAGTGAAACCCATGGCATAGATAAAAATTGCGTAAATCTAATACTTTTACTAAGAATGTAGGCTCTAGCCCTTTATTACTCCATCTGTGAGGGTGATTTTTTTATTCTCAAAGTCAATCTCAAGTGGCATATCATAAGGTATGACTAGTCGTGGAGCTGTATGGCCAAAATTCAAATTATATACAGTAGGTAATTTATGCTTTTCTGCGAGATTTTGGTATATTTTTCTATACTCGTGATAATAAACCTCGTCTTGCGGCTTGCCAATTATGAGAGCACGGCTAACATCAAAAATTCCATGGCTTTCTAGGGTTTTTAGTATTTCCTTGAGCTTTTCGGGCTCAGGTCTTTCTTCACTAGTTTCAATGAAAACCACTTTATCTTTCCATTGAGCCTTAGTTGGGAAGATTTTAAACTGCTGATAAACCTCACTTTGATCTGCATACCTACCGCCGACTAACATTTCATAGAGACTGTCTAAGCACCCTCCAAGTAACTTACCTTGAATGACTCCCGAACCATAAATATATTCATGGCCATATTTTTCTTGTCTTTTTCTTCTCTCTATACCAAGCTGACTTTCGTCAAAAGCGGTTCTAGCTTCATACCAAACTGGACTAGATTTAATCTCAATATTCTTTTCATTCGTAAAAAGTTTGTTTAACCATTGTCTGGTATAAGAAAAGATTTCTGGACCCAACTCTGCAATATCAGACAGGAGTGCAGGTGCATAAAAAGTTGCAAGACCCAGCTGATAGAACATTAGATGATTGTTAGTTGTATCTGAAAACCCGAGGAATGGTTTTGGATGTTTTATGACAATTTCCTTAAAATCCGAATTCATCAAGAAAGGCAAGGTTTTATAGGTATCGTCACCGCCTAATGCTGACCAAATTATATCAACTTCATCGTCTAGAAAAGCTTCTTTTAGATCTTCGGCCCTTTTTTCTGGATGCTCTTTTAAATATTCTTCCCCTTTAAGGGAATTTGTTATGTATTTATATTTTAAGCCCATCTATCCTAAACGCTCTTCTAATAGCTTTCGTTCATGTCTGACAAATGGCTCACCAAGAACACCACTAGATAAACAGACTATACCGACAGTGTCGCCAGGCTTAATTTTTGACGGATGTATCATATTCTATGCTTCGTATTTTACCATATATAACTGGATGACCTGGAATGGACAAAAAATGTTATTATAATAATAGCGTTAAGTGGATCGGAAAATATCACTAGACGTACTATAAAGATGACGCAGAACACCGTTGGTGTTCTTTTTTAGATATAAATTAAGATTTTTATGAGAGGCTGCATGGGAAATAAACTTGATTATAGGTTCGTGGAAGGATATTGGCTTGATCAACAACAGATAGCAAGTATCGAGAATGATACACAAAATACCTTGGTGATTGCAGGGGCTGGGACTGGCAAAACAACGACAATTATCGGAAAAATCAAATGGATTTTAAATAAATGGCGATCGGAAAAAGAAAATACACCGCCGCCAAAAATTTTAGCAGTATCTTTCACTCATGCTTCGCGGGTTGAACTTGAGGAACGTATTTTAGCTGAGATTCTGCAGGATGATTTGATTTTTAAAATATATCACCCGAAAGATTTTATTGAGGTAGAAACTTTTCATAGCTTAGCGCTAAAGATAATCAAAGGCAGACTCTTGGGAAGACAACTTGAAGAATCTGGGCTTGAATCGTTTTTAAAATCATCATACTCTGACTTGCCGGAAGAAAAAATTGATGATATAGACCATCTATATTCATTAGTACGTAACTATCACGTTAATTTTGCTGAAATTAGAGAGGGGTTACAGAAAAAGTTCTGTCATTTTTGGCAAAAAGAGGACTTGAATCAAGATCTCGCCCAATTAGAGGAGCTGGAAATTCTTGCTAGTCAATATGAAGAACATCTAAAAGAAAATCACAGTATTGATTTTGCTGGACTCCTGGAAGAAGCTACGAACCACACCAATCCTATACATACTTACGATTATGTAATTATTGATGAATACCAAGATATATCACCGCTTGAATATTTATTAATACGTAGTTTAAGACAGCTGCGATCTTTTAAATTATTTTGCGTTGGAGATGACTGGCAAACAATTTACCAATTTGCTGGTAGCGAAATCAGTTTGATTTTAAATTTTGAAAAGTGTTGGGGTGAGACTTCTAGATTCAAAATTGAACAGACCTATCGTTTTCCGGAAAAACTTGCGAAGCTCTCTGGAAAATTCATCATGCAGGATCGCACACAGCTAAGAAAACAGATTCGCGGAGCACTGGTTTACGACAAAGACCAAATTGTGGAGATTAATGGCCCTTCCGAGAGAACCGACCTTAATTCCCTTTATTTTTTCTTCCTAAATATGCCAGAGCATGCTAGTGTTTTTCTAATCGGACGTTATAATTTTGATATTAAAAAAATATCACGGTGTGAATTTTTATCTTTTGAAATAAACGAAGAGAAAGTATTAATCTCTATGCATGAAAGACCAAATCTAAGAATAAGTTTTTTAAGTGCGCATAAATCAAAAGGGCTACAGGCAGATTATGTATTGATTATTAGCTGTCGTAACACAGTCTTAGGTTTTCCAAGCAGGATGAAAGAGAATGATATTTTTCACATAGTGAGAGAAGTAGCTATCCAGAAATTAGAGCAAAGAAAAACGAAGAAAAGGAGGTGCGAGAAGTTTAGTGAGGAAAGGAGATTATTCTATGTAGCGATGACAAGAGCTCGCAAACGGATTCTTTTCTTGACGGTGCAGGAGAAGGAGTCACCGTTTATTCTAGAATTACGAGAGGAGAAGGAATTAAATACCTATTACCTAGATTAAAGAGCTAGAAAAAGGCTTACTTCTTGGATGGCTTAGAACTAAAGGTTGTTTTGACGCACTTCTTGGCTTCTTTTTGAGCGTTGCCTACGTGATGCATGGCGGTACGAGCAATACGGCGACTTAATCTTGAGGCTTTTTTATAATAATTAATACTAAAACGCTTAATTTCAGCAGTCAGGTCAACAGTTCCGCCTTTGAAGGCTCCTTTAATATTTGAGATAGCAATTAGAGATAAAAGGATGTCAGCAGCAAAAAATACCAGAAGCAAACCAGAGATAGCCAAAAGAAGTACGGGATTTAGAGAGTTAAGAAGACGGGAGAAAAATGGCTGTATAAGATGCAAAATGAAGACGCCTCCCACACCAAAACCAATCGAGGTTTCGAGCGAAATGCGGCCATTAAGATGTAGGACCGAGACAGTTGTATAGTCCCACCAACGTACGTTGTAAATCTTTTCCAAAACAACGGAGGTAATATACTCAATTAAGTCACAAATAATAATCATTAACAAAAATTCCAGCGGCCAAGACAAACGGAGGGGACCAATCAAGAGTACGCAGACCAAGGAGCCGACACCATAGATGGGGCAAATAGGACCAAAGAGGAATCCACGATTTTCGAGCTTACGCTTCGTTAAGTAGGTCCAAATACATTCAACGATCCAGCCTCCAAAAGAATAGAGGATGAACAATAGAAAATAATAGGCAAATTGCAGAATAATTGATTCGATCTGGTTGCCAGATAGGTTAGAAAACATTAGGCTTATTATACCTTAATAACCTATCAAATAACAGAAGAAGCTACTTTTTTGTAGCTTCTTCTGGTTTTATTTTTAAGAATATAAGACTAAACTTTATTGATGACTGGAATGACAATTGGGGTATGACCAGTGGCATCATAAAGAATACGAGTAATGTCTTCCTTAATTTCATCCTTTAAGACCTTGAGTTCAGGGTCAGAAGAGATGGATTTTTCAGTCTTAAGGCGAAGGTAGTGACGGATTTTACCAATCAGTTCCTCGGAGTTATCCAGGTAAATAAAGGCGCGAGAAACGATATCCGGAGTCTTAATGAGGCGACCGGTTTTCTTGCTGAGAGTGAGGACGATCATAAAAATACCTTCACGAGAAATATGAATACGGTCTTTAACGACGGCTTCATGAACTGGTTTATCGGCATCATCGTAAAGCTTATTGCCAACATGAATACGGCCGTTCTTTCGAATAGTCTGGTTTGGCAACAATTCAACGACATCACCGTCGTCGGCAACTAGAATATTTTCATGAGGAATACCCACGACATTCTCGGCCATCTCGGCGTTATGCTCCATCATGAAGAATTCACCGTGGTATGGGAGATAGTTCTTTGGTTGCAACCTTGTAACAAAATCGACATGGTCTTCATAATAGGCGTGACCAGAGAGGTGGAGCGGGCCGATATTAGTGAGGTGAGTCTTGCCGTTTTGAATAACCTGAGCACCCTCACGCAATAGTCCATCCACAGTGTTGACAACATGAGGTTCATTACCTGGAATTGGGTTAGAGCTAAAGACAATGGTATCAGAAGCTTTGATCTTAATAAACTTGTGAGCGCCGCTAACCATGCGGTTAAGCACAGCATTCAACTCACCCTGAGAACCAGTACAGACAATTGTAATCTTCTCGTCGGGAAGTTTGATAATATCTTCCATTTTCATAACAGTGTCTTTTGGCACCTTAATGCACTTGGCGCGAAGAGCAACTTCAATATTGTTAATCATAGAGAATCCGGCGAAAGCAACCTTACGACCACGCTGATAGGCTTGCTCAAGAATCATACCGATACGATTGATCTGTGAAGAGAAACAAGAGATAATCACGCGACCGTTGGCGTAATGATCCATGACTTTACCGATATTATCGCCAACATCATATTCAGAATGTGGGTGATGACCCGGAGAGTCAATATTGGTTGATTCATTAATCAAAAGAGCAATTCCCTCTTTTTTCACGATTTCATCGATACGCTCATAATCAGTTTGGCGCTCGATTGGATTTGTTTCAGCACGCCAGTCACCGGAAAGATAAATAACGCCATTTGGAGTACGAATCACGAGGGCACAGTTACCTGGGATGGAGTGGAGAGTATGGATAAACTCTACGCTGAGATGCTCGGAAACCTGAAGTTTTTCGTGCTTGAATGGATCAACAACTTGATAATTCATCTCAGGAAGATCATCAAGCTCACTCATCTGTTTTTTAATCATGCCAATAGTAAAATCGGTGGCATAAATAGGGGTGAGTGGATTGAATTTTGGTAGAAGATGACGACAAGCACCAATGTGATCAAGGTGGGCATGAGTGAAGAGAATAGCCTTAATTTTGTCCATGTTATCTTCGAGATATTTAATATCTGGCACCATGTAATTGACACCTGGATAATCTTCACTGGCGAACAAGACGCCCATATCAATAAGAATAATCTCGCTTTTATACTCGATAGCGGTCATGTTTTTACCGATACCGAATTCACCTAAACCACCGATTGGAATAATACGAACAGCTTCAGGATCTGGACGAGCCGATTTGAGCTGGGCATTTGTAACCTGAGCACCGTTATAGCCGTTAAAACGAGACTTGTTTACAGGAATACCAATAATATGTTGGGTGGCCTGAGCGTTGACATCCTGCGAGAGCATACGTTGATGGTGAACCATATCACCGCGTCTAGTAGAAACGGAGAGGTTAACCTTACGATCCTCAATTTCAGCATTTTTGTTCGTTTTATTAGCTTTCGGAGCCTTGGCTTTACTACCCTTTTTTCCCTTTGGTTGATCAAAATTCTTAGCAACACTCGTATCAAAATTATTTTGATCGCCTGATAAATTGGATTTTTTCTTATTGCGAGTAGAATAATCTTTGCCGCCAGGTTTGAAATTGCTATTAAAATTACGTTTTTGAGCCTGTTCAAAAATTACAGCAGCACCAGTTGCAACCTCTGCAGTATCTGTAATTTTAGTGCGATTTTGATTTTCTTCAAAACGACGCTTAATTTCCGGAAGGCGCTCAGCCTGCATCTTCATCAGTCTGGCACGTCTTTCTTGTTCTTGTTTATTCATGTTTTCCTCTTTTAATAATAAAGACTTACAAAATCAGCACACAAAAAGGTCTTTGGAATATTTTTGTTGTGTTTGAAAATAAGTAAGATTAATTATTCTTATTATAGCAGATAGAATAGCATTTCACAAGGTTTTAATAGTTGAGATGGACTTAAGAGTTAAAATTAGCTTGTTTTTTTGCAATTTTTAAATAATAGAAACGCTCAAGGTTGCCGTTTTTTCCGGCCAATAAGTTATCTCTTTTATTAATAATTAAAAATCCAGATTGTTTGAGCCAGGCCTCAAAATCCTTAATAATGTCACGGCGTATTTTTTCATTCTTGATGATGCCGCTTTTTAGTTGATGAAGTTTCGCCTCAAACTGTGGCTTTAACATAACCAAAAAGTCGGTTGCGGGTGACGCGAGTTGATATTTAACGTGAAGTAATACTTTTTTAAGAGAAATAAAAGAAACGTCGGCCAAAATAGTGTTAATCTCAAGGGTTTGATTCTCCGATAACGAGTCACGAGTGACGGTAAAAATATCCGTCTTCTCTCTTAAATCGATACGTGGATCAAAACGAAGAGGAGCTTTCATTTGCTTGGTTCCTTTTTCTACGGCAATTACCTTTTTAGCACCACGAAGCAACGCATACTCAGTGAAACCACCGGTACTGGAACCAATATCGAGGACGATTTTATCCCGAAAATCATAAGAAAAAGCCTGCGCCGCCCCCGCAAGCTTATTCTCGGCACGTGATACCGGTAGGTTATTTTTGACGTTCTCGGTAAGCATAGGTTTCCGTATCAACAGAAATTACATCACCAGTCTTAATAAAGGCAGGTACTTTCACAACAACGCCGGTTTCAAGTGTAGCATCCTTCATAACAGAAGTAGACGTGTCGCCCTTGACGGCATTTTCGGTATAAGTTACTTCAAGCCAAAGATTCTTTGGTAGGGTGAGGTTGATGGCAGAACCGTTATAGAACTGGATTTCCATCTCATCACCATCTTTCATAAAATCTTTGGAATCACCAACTAGATCGTTTGACAATTCGTACTGCTCAAAGGTGGTTGGGTCCATGAAGTAGAACTTATCATCGTCTTTATAAAGATATTGAACTTTTTTAGTGGTAACCTCAGCTGGCTCAATTTTTTCCTGACCTTTAAAGGTTTTTGGAATAAGAGCTCCAGTAATTAAGTTCTTCACGCGAACATTAACAATGGAGCCACCACGTCCCATAACTTTTTGGGAGTACTCAATAACCTTGTATGGCTGGCCGTCCAAGGTGATGAGTACGTTTTTCTTTAGATCGGTTGGACCGTACATTGTTTTCTCCTAATTAGTTGGCAGATACAAATGGAAGCAGAGCAAGGTGACGAGCACGCTTGATAGCAACGGCTAATTGTCTTTGCTGTTTAGCGGATAAACCAGTCTTTGAAATTGGCTCAATACGGCCATAAACGTCGATATAACGCTGCATAGTCTTTACATCACGATAATCGAAGTAAAGATTTGGATCATTTTTAATTCTTTTCATTTCTCTCAAAACTCTCTCTTAATTAATTTTAGAATGGAACCTCACTGAGGTCGATAGGCTCATCTGGAATATCATCAGGAATGATATCGGCAGATTCATCATTACTACTTGGAGTATAACTTCTAGAAGAAGAACCTTCGCCTGCACCACCTAAGAAGTTGAAGTCTTCAACAACGATTTCAGTGGCTGAACGCTTTGCGCCAGTTTTATCTTCGAAGGCACGCTGAGAAAGACGTCCGGAAACAAGAATGCCGGTACCTTTCTTGGCGTACTGTGCGATAATTTCGCCAGCTTTACCCCAAGCAGAACAGTTGATATAGGAAACTTGTTCCTTTTTCTCACCGTTCTGAACATAATTGTAATTTACTGCTACAGAAAACGAGCAGACCTGAGTACCACCAGATGTGGCTCTGAGTTCAGGATCGCGTACTACGTTACCTGTAATGATTGCCTTACTAAATCCCCGCGCCATAAAAACCTCCTCGTTTTATTTATTCTGCTGATTCTTCAGTATCTTTAGTCTTCTCTGCACGAGCTTTGCGCTTAGCTTCAAACTTAGCTTTGCGTTCATCGACAGTGACTAAGAGATAACGTAAGACTTCGTCGGTAATATTAAGGGTGGAAGAAATCTTGGCTGGAGCCTGAGCTGGAAGCTCAAGTTCGTAGAAGTAGTAAACTGCGTAATCTTGCTTGTTGATAGAATAAGCAAGGCGCTTCTTACCTTCGTTGGTTTCCTTAACGATTTTACCGTTTTGTGACTCGATTAATTTATTAATCTTGTCTAGGGCTGGTGTTAGATTCATTTCCAAATCAGGATGAATCAACACAGTAAGTTCATACTGTTTCACTTTGCACTCCTTTGGTTAAAGCAAGCACACCTCTTGTCGCTTGCTGAGCTAATAATGGCTTGATTATACCAGATTGAGATGATTTTTTCAACTAGTGATGAATATCAGTTACAGTGTTTATGTTTTTTGATAAAACTTATGCTACAATCAAGAAAAAGGAGAATGCATGGATAGTGAAAATAGTCTAAATCAAGATAATGCCATGAATAAGAATGAGGCTTCCCTTAATACCGACCAGACGGATACGGAGTCATCCGAGAATATGGCGGTGGTTAATGAGTCTACTGACTGGGTTGATGCATCACTAGAAAAAACTGCGGAAACAGTTGATGACATAGAGGAATCAGTAACAAAACAAGAGGACACTTTAGGATCCACAGAGGAGACTACAAACGCAGAGCAAACAGAAGTTAATCCTAGTATGCAGTCTACTGCAACTACCGAGACTCCTGAAACACAGCAAGTGGTGGTAGAAAAGAAGAAGCTATCACTAACTCCACTCTTTGTCTTGACTACAGTCGCTGCAGTTGGGGCGCTTGCTTATACGATCATTACAAATCAGACTCAGCGTCAGCAGTTGTATCACGATCTCTCAGTTTCAAAAGAAGAGACTAAGAAGGCTCAGGAGAAAGTAATAAAACTAGAAGAAGCCGGTAAGGACGAGCAACGCATCGCTAAAGAAACAAAGACGACCGAAACCGTGATCAAGAATGCTGCTTATGATATAAAATTCCAGCAGCTACTTGATTTAATAGACAGAAGAAATTATCCAATTACTAGTGGCCAAATCTTTACAAATAAGGCTGGTACATACCTCTACGCATCACTACAAGCTGGCGGCGCCGCCAGAGAATACTACCGAGAATTACCAAATGGAGACTGGAAGTATGGGTTTGTCACACAAATGCTTTTAAAATGTTCAGACTTTTCAGCTGAAATTCGTAAGATCTATCATGATGTCGAAAGACCAGACGGTCAAAAGAATTATTACTGTATGAAAGGCAACGACATAAGAGATACCGAGCACCTTTAAGATCAAAATAAAATATAGCTTCAGGGAAGTTATATTTTTATGGTGTTTTGATAAATCTACTAGTCATGGAATATTATTTCAAAGACTAGTAGGACTCATTTATTTTCGCTTAGACATTAGCGAGCTGATCGAATTCTTCAAGACTCTTGACCATCACCTCGCGAGGCTTATTGCCATTAGCGGGACCGATGACGCCAATTTCTTCGAGCCAGATGGCAAGACCAGAGACGAAGCCATGGCCCTTCCCAAGATAGGTCTGCAACATGGCGGTAGAGAATTTACCTTTTGTAAGCGTAATTTCTATAGCTTTACGGACGACTGGATCGTTTGGATCATATTTACGACCAAGGTCGCCAAAGCCGCCACCGTCGGTTGGTCCGATACCTTTAATTTGGACAGCCTGAGAAATGACCTCATTATTATATTCAGGAGCGCGCTGTTCGCGAAGGAAGTTTGTAAGTTTTTCAACATCACTGTCAGAAGCATAGGCACCCTGGATACGGCGAGGTTTACCCATCATTTCGGTGGTAAGCATCAACATGTCACCTTTACCGAGAAGCTTCTCTGCGCCACCCATATCAAGCATAATACGAGAGTCTGTATTATTATTAACGGCGAAGGCGATGCGACCTGGGACGTTAGCTTTGATTAAGCCGGTAATAACTTTAACTTCAGGACGCTGAGTGGCGAGAACGAGATGGATACCAGAAGCACGACCTTTTTGTGCGATACGAACAATTAATTGCTCAAGGTCTTTCCCTGCCTGCATCATGAGGTCAGCCATCTCATCGATTACCACAACGATGTACGGCATTTTACCACCATCATGTTGTTGCTCATTATTATCTTGATCAGCAACGGTAGCTGTCTTCTTCTGCAGTTTCTCATTATAGTCTTCGATTTTCTTGACTTTTTCCTCAGCCATTAGGGTATAACGACGCTCCATTTCATTGACTGCCCACTTCATGGCAGAAAGAGATTTTTCGGTAGAATTAATAATTGGAGTGAGAAGATGCGGAATATCATTATATTGCACCATTTCCACTTGCTTAGGGTCGACAATGATTAATTTCATATCACTAGGCGCATTACGGTAGAGGAGTGAAGAAATTAAGGTATTAGTCATAACAGACTTACCAGAACCGGTGGTACCAGCGATGAGTAGGTGAGGCATTTTAGCAAGGTTGGCAATAACAGGATTACCAGAAATATCCTTACCAACAGCAAAAGCAAGAGGACTGCGTTCTTTTTTCCATTCATTGCTTTCAAGAATAGAACGGAGAGTCACATCAGCGGGGCGAACATTTGGAATCTCAATACCAACAAGGCGAGTGCCTGGAATTGGAGCCTCAATACGAACTTTATCGACTGCAAGGTTGAGAGCTAGCTCTTTATCGCGAGCGGCAATCTTAGAGAGAACGACACCGGTTGGTGGTTGGATGGTATACTGTGTAACACGTGGACCGACATTGGCTCCATCGAGTTTAACTTCAATACCAAAATCTGAAAAAGTGGAGTTAATAATGAAGGCATTTTGTTGAATATTGCCACCGTCAGGCGGATTTTGTTTTTTAGACAGAAGGTCAGTACTCGGCATTTTCCAGTTTGGATCAGAAACTTCAATCAGAGCACGTTCAGGCTCGGCTTCAACTGGTTTATCCATAACCGGCTTCTTAACTTCAATCTTTGGTGCCACCTTCAAGTCTTCCGGTGAAACTTCGACGCCATTGGCTTTAATTTTGAGTGGACCAAGGGCACCAGACTTAATAGCATCCTCGGCTTGAGCACGGCGCGCAACGCGAGCATTCTCAGCATCTTCATCACGACGACTGGTCTTGAAGAGACTGGCGAGATCACGAAAAACGGCGGCTGGAGAAAGTTGCATAATAAAAATGGCGGTAATAAAAATGAGAACGAGATAGATAAAAGCAGCAACACTAGGATTGAGAATTTGTGTAACAAGACTATTTAGCCACTGACCTAAAATGCCGCCGGTTTGAGCCGAACTAGTACCATAGGTCGGAAGCCCAAAGAGTCCAGAAAGCCAGAAGATCATCAAGAATGAGACGATCCAGATGACGGCTGGAAGACGGTTATCGGTACTGCGGAAGATCTTTACTGCTAGATAAACGAGAATAACCGGGATCGAAAAGGTAGCATAGCCAATCACCCAGAAGCCAAATTTATGAAAATCATTAAGAAGAGTACCGCCACTTCCGAACCATGTCATCACAAGGACGATGGAAATAGCGATCATAAGAATTGCTGAGACTTGACGCCAAAAACCTCCTGGCAGCTCATGCTCGGGAGCTACATCGCGAGGAGATTTACGTCGACCTTTTTTTCGTTTTACCATAGACAGATTATAGCATAATAATTATAGATAAGCGCGACCTAAGCCTTTTTAGTTTAAAATGTTTCATTTATGATATAGTGTGGTTATAGGAGATTTTATGTACGATATGGATGGCATCGACAATATAAATAACAATGAAGTAAAACACAAAAAAGACCGTGGCTTGAAGATAATGGCTGCGGTTTTTTGTTTAGCCACGATCATTAGTTTATGTGGACTAGCATATGTAAGTACTTCTTTTTCAGGACGAGTAAATAAACTTGAACAGGAAGCAAAAACTTCGAAAGAAGAATTAAAAAAGGCAAACGAAACAGTCTCTAAATATGAAACAGCAACTGGGACTAAGGCCGTTGAGACGGAAGTTGAGAACACTAAGATTAAAGAAATTGTAAAGCCAATGGCGGTAGATACTAAGATTGGTGACCTGGTCGATATGATCGATCGTGAACAAAGGGGAAAGATGAAAGGTAAAAACAGCGAAGGAATGCCAATTGTTGATAGCTGGCCGGTTATCTCATTTAAGGAGATCTTCACCAATAAGGATGCAACCTATCTAATCGCCAACATGTATATTCGTGGCGAATATATGGTGATTACCAATAAAGAGACCGGAGCAAAACGCGTTGAGGGAGCTGGCGGAGGTGACGTAGCACGATACTATCGTGCTCTACCTAACGGAGAGTGGAAGCAGGTATTTACTGGGAACGGATTTCCAGACTGCAATTCCCTCTCTGATGAAGCAAAACGAGTCTTTAAGGATTTGAGAATAAAAGATGGAAAATCTATGCTTTATTGTTGGGATCCAAACGTAAAAGAAAATTCTGGCATCGTTGAAATCTAACAATCAATTATAGACTAAAAAAGATTGGCCTCTCAGCCAATCTTTTTTAATATCTAGATTACTGCTCAACGTGGCGCATGCTGAGTGAAAGGCGACCCTTTTCATCAATCGCTTCGAGGCGAACTTTCACTTCGTCACCCAGATGTAGTGCATCTTCAATCTTGTCGAGACGTTTATCAGAGATTTGCGAAATATGGAGCATACCATCTATACCAGGTAAAATATTTACAAAAGCACCGAAGTCTTTAATATTAACAACTTTACCTTTGTAGATTTTTCCAACTTCAGGCTCTTCAACCAAGCTTTTAACCCAATCGATTGCACGCTGGATTTTTTCAGGATCAGTACCAGAAATTGTGATAAGACCGGAATCTTCAATGTCAACCTCTGCACCAGTCTCAGAAGTGATTTTATTAATCATTTCACCACCTTTACCAATAATGGCACCAATTTTATCAGGGTTAACCATTAATTTCTCGATGCGTGGGGCATATGGAGAAAGCTCGGTGCGAGGAGCAGAAATAATTGAAAGCATATGATCTAGAATAAACATACGACCTTCGTGAGATTGATTAATGGCCTTTTCAAGAATATCGACCGGAAGACCATGAACCTTCATATCCATTTGGAGGGCGGTGATTCCCTGCTTGGTGCCAGTTACCTTAAAGTCCATATCCCCGGCAAAGTCCTCGGCGTCCATTAAATCAGTAAGGACATGTGGAGTATCACCATCAAGCATAAGACCCATAGCAACGCCAGAGACTGCACTTTTTAAAGGAACACCAGCGTCCATAAGAGCAAGACAGGAAGAACAGGTAGCGGCCATCGAAGTAGAACCATTTTGAGACATAATTTCGGTGACTGAACGAATAGCGTAAGGAAAATCTTCTTTAGATGGAAGAACTGGAAGTAGGGCTCGCTCTGCAAGGTAGCCGTGACCAATTTCACGACGTCCTGGAGAACCGATACGACCAATTTCGCCAACGGTATAACTTGGAGCATTATAGTGATGCATATAGCGGCGCTCGCCATCGGTAACCTCCATAGTATCGACTATCTGCGCGTAAGAAAGTGGGGCTAGAGTCACAATGTTCATAGCTTGAGTAAGACCACGAGTAAAAAGCGACGAACCGTGAACGCGAGGCAAAATTGAGACCTGAGAACTTAGAGGGCGGACTTCATTCAATTTGCGACCGTCGGGACGTACACCATCTTCAATAATAGCGCGGCGAACTTCGTGATGGACTGCAAGCTCGTATGCATCATGAACTTCAGTTTTGAGACGTGCCTCATAATCAGCGATTTTCTCTTCATCGGTTTCGCCTTCACCAAGCTCTAAGGCAAACTCAGCATCCATTTGATCACGTAAGGTGTCGGCAATACGCTTGCGATCAAGCACATTACCACGGATTTTAGTACCAATTTGACCATCTTCACCCTTGAAGTGCTCACGAGTCCAAGTTTCAACTTTTTCAGTAATTAATGAATTTGGAAGACTAAGCTCGTATGGTTTTTCAGTAACATTAAGTTGATCACGAAGTTTCTTCTGGAGCTCAAGAGCTGGCTGAGTAAATTCAACAGCCCAACGCATAGCATCAATAATCACATTTTCTGAGACCTCATTAGCACCAGCCTCAACCATTACAATCTTCTGATCTTTCACAGCAACTACGAGATCAAGATCCGACTGTTCACGCTCCTCTTTAGAGAGGAAAGCTTTGAATTGACCATTAATACGGCCGATACGGAGACCAGCGACTGGTCCATCAAAAGGTACGCCAGCATTTAGAAGAGCTGCGGAAGCGGCAAGCATAGCAATAACATCTGGACGGAAGCTTGGATCCATTGAGAGAACGGTTGTAACAACCTGAACTTCTTGACGATAGCCTTTAGGAAAGAGAGGACGGATTGGACGATCGATGAGACGACCAATCAAAACAGCTTCATCAGCAGGTTTACCTTCTCGTTTAATAAATTTTGAACCTGAAATTTTACCGGCTGCATAGAATTTTTCTTCATAGTCGATGGAGAGTGGGAAGAAATCTTGAACGACTGGCTTCTCACTGACGACGACTGAACCAAGCACAACGGTGTCACCGTAAGTAACGAGGACAGATGAGGTTGTACGAAAACCGACACGGTTAACTTCAATTTTTAATTCGCGTCCACAAAAATCCGTGGACACACTAAAAGTGTGTTTGCCAGTTGGATTAATTATTTCCATTTTTTCCTTTCTTGGGAAAACACCAGATAACTACTCTAGTAAGCCAAATATGGAATTAAGGAGATCTTAAGTCAGAGGCTCTAGGGGACTTATCCGCCGTCTTCCCTTTTATTGTTATATATTAATTGTATCATGAAAAGTGAAAACCAGATACTGTATAGAGCGAGGTAGTGAGTTCGCTCTATGCTAGTGATACTTTGCCATATTGATTTTTTATGTTATAATATCGCCTGTTCGGTGATTATCTTATTATCAAACTAAACAGAAAGGGGGATAATTTTTCTTAAATCACCAATTTTGGAACTATTGTGAGCTATAGCTCAAGAACATTGACAGAAAGGATCGTAGAAAATGAGTGACAATACGATACGTAGTTATTTTGATTTCAGTGGCTTAATACCACCGATGGATATTGTGTTGCAACTGAAAGGTTTTGAGGACAACACATACGCAGTGCAGGAAAAACGTGAGAATTATTTCTGTTTCCAGTTGATTGAACAGGTTTTTGTGCCGTTGAGGAAACAGATTAGGCTCGATAGCAATATCGACCTAGTGGTGACAATGATCAAGACAGAGATAAAAGGACAGAGACTGATCTCTTTTCACCTTAACACGGCTGACGTGATCTACTTCCAGGAGAAGAACCTATATCAGGTCATCACTCGCAGAGAAGGTGTGACTGGTAACATTTACGACTTAATGAATGATGCTAGGTACGTGCGCATGCACTATACCAATAGCGAGTTTTATGACAGATACAGGAGGGAGCAGAAGAAAAACAATAGTTCTAGTAACCCGAATAGAAAGAAGAAGGTTGTTAGAAAAATGAAGCGCCCAAACATTGAGGAGATCAATGAGTTGATTAATAACTCAGTACTACGCTTTAGAGATGCTATCAATTATTATATTGATGCATCTTTCCCACAGGGGTCTGACAAGCCTGTGATAGTCGGAATCGCTACAAGACGAAACCCCACCTAAAGCTATGATCTATTCTAAAGCCCCACCGCGCGTGGGGTTTTTCCAGATTGCCACCTTATTAAAAAAAAGGAACATCAAAAAACCCACTGACGTGGGTTTTTAAATTTATTTGCGGAGTCCGAGTTTTGCAACTGTGTCCTTATAAAGGTCGAAGTTGGTTTTCTCAAGATACTTCAAAAGACGTTTGCGGCGACCAACCATCTGCATAAGTCCACGACGAGCCATGAAATCATGCTTATTGACCTTAACGTGTTCGGTTACTTCTTTGATGCGCTCAGTTAGAATAGAAACCTGAACCTCTGGAGAACCAACATCCTTTTTGTCACGGGCAGTAGCAGCAATTGCCTTAGCTTTATTCTCTTTTGTAATCATATTGGGTGAATTATACCACGCAAAGAGAGATTCTACAAGGGTAACAGATGACTTTCTTTAAAATTTTTAAATGGCAATCTAATAAGTAATGATATCTAAACTCCCATCATTCTTTTTCGCCCATAAAATCTGATAAGGATATGGCTTTCTTTATTTGATAATCGCCAACCTGAGTGCGACGAAGTGCCGTGAGATATGCACCAACCCCTAGGGCTTTGCCGATATCTTGACCAAGTGTTCTGATATAAGTACCGCTGGAGACGTGAGTTCTGATTACGAGCTCGGGATAATCATAACTTAGGATCTCAATAGAATAGATTTCGACTTGACGGGTTGGCATAGAAACCTCTTCACCGCGGCGAGCTAGTTGATAGGCACGTTGGCCATTAATTTTGATGGCAGAAAAAGCTGGCACAGTTTGCATAATTTTTCCGACAAACTTAACAACTGCTAACTCTACTTCCTGGAGCGAAGGCTTATCCACTAGATTATAATCCACAATCTCCCCTTCAGGGTCGCCAGTTGTACTGGTTTTGCCGAGACAGAGAGTGGCTTCATACCATTTATCGAGCTTTAAAAACTGGTTTGATAGTTTTGTGGCTTTATTTGTGAGAAGAATGAGTAGGCCAGTAGCGAAAGGATCAAGAGTACCAGTATGACCAACCTTGACCTTCTTCCCTGCCTCCATCGAGAGACGACGACGCACTCTTGCAACCACACCAAAGGAACTAAGTCCAGCCGGCTTATCAATAAGGATAACATCCTGTGGTTGTGGGTTATCTTGAGTATTCATTACTAATGATAATAGTGAAAAATAACAAGTCTGTCAAAATCTAATAGGTACCTGGGATACGGAAGGCGGAAGGGTCAGCAGGAGCGCTAGTTGGTTGGGGAGCTGGAGGAACCTGAGGGGTTAGAGAAGTCTGGGGGGCTGGAGAGACCTGAGGAGCTGGGGTGGGCTGAGGAATAGGCTCGATAATTGGAGGAATTGGTAAACCTCCAGGAGTAACTGGTGGTAATGGCATATTAGGAGTGTTGGGTTGCGTAGAATAGACACTCTGGACCGGGGCAGGCTGAGTTGGGACTACTGGTGTCGGTGCCGGAGGTAAAAAGGCTTCAGGCTGCAAAAAATCTGGGATAGGGGTACTAGTGGCTGGTGGAGTGGCTTGAATAAAGTCCGCCATTGGATCAGAAGTGGCAGTTGGAACTGGCTGAAGATTCGGGGCTGGCTGCGGGACTGAAGTTGGTTGCATATTTGGAGTTGGCTGCGGGACTGGAGTTGAGACAGCCGAAGTTGGATCAATTGGCATCGTTGGAATGGGTGGAGTGGAATATTCTGGAATAATATTTGTATATTCAGGGTTAGGATAGTTAGTATTCTGTGGCATAGTGGGCATGGCTGGAGCCGACAGAGTGGCAATATTTTGACCAGGAACATAATTAACGATTGGCTGTTGACCAACAGATAGAGGATGAGTGGGCGTGGATTGTGAAATTGGGGCTGGACTCTGGGATAATGATTGATTGATGTAATCACCTTGATTAACAAGACTTTGGTAGCCAACCGGATTCTGGATTGGCGACGGTTCGGCGAGAACTTCATCCATGAGTCGACTCATATCTTCTCCAGATTCAATAACTGGATCGGAAATAGTATGACCTACAATACCTGAACTAGATTGAAAAGGCAATGGGTTGACCTGAGGAGACTGAGGCTGCATCGAGGGAGTAGAAATTGGTTGCCCCGGAGATAGTGGTTGGAAATATGATGGAGGAGTGGGCTCCTGAGGTAGTTGAGGTTGATATTGAAACTGTGGCTGAGGTTGGGCTTGCGGTTGAGGCTGGATTTGGGGTTGAGGCTGGACCTGTGATTGAGGCTGAGCTTGAGGTTGTGTAAAAGCTTGTGGGTTGACGTAGGTTTGCGATTGGACCTCTGACTGGACCTGAGAGACTGGTTGAATTTCGGGAACGGTTTGGATCTCTGGAGCAGCTTGAGCCTGCGGAGTAGCTTCTGGGGTGACTTGAGTTTGTGGTGTAACTTGGATTTCTGTGGTAGCCTGGGGTTCTGGAGTAGTTTGAGTCTGCGGAGCTGCCTGTGCCTGTGAATCAGGGGTACCTATAGAATTATTATTTTCCTGATTTGCGTTGGTCATTGACGTAGTCATACGAGCCAATTCATCCATTACACTACCGGTAGTAAGTGGAGCTGTAGAGAGACTTGGTCCTTCGCTTGGAAGATTTGGCAGTTGAGAAGCTTCCGAGGATGCTTCTTGGTTATTTTGAGTATTAGTGGTTTGAGCGAGATTTTGATTAACGAGCTCTTCAAGTTCTTTGAGGCTAGTATCGGTACTATTAGAATCAGAAACAGTTGGAGCCTCTGCGGCGGTTAGAGTCTCTGAAGGGATTGGAACCCCTAAAGTAGCGGTGGTGCCTGAAGAAATTGGAGTCGCTGGAGTTGCAGGAGTGCCTGAAGAAATTGAGGTCTCTGAGGTGACAGGAGCGCCTGAAGAAATTGAGGTCTCTGAGGTGACAGGAGCGCCTGGCGTAGCTAAGTTTTCTGGAGTAGTTGGAGTCTCTGTTTTAAGAATATTAGCAGAGATTAATTGTTGATCAGCACCAGCCTCCATTAGCTTTGATGCAACAGCCATAGTAGTCGGCTTAGTGCGACTATTGGAAAAACGCTCTGTGGCAGAAAGGATACCTGTTAATAGGGCAGTCGCGATCTCTTGAGAAAGATTGGTAATCTCAAGCTCTTTCAAAAGATCATAAACCATCTCACAGACTGAGGACTTTTCAGGATCACTCCATTCAAGATCAGCAAAACGACCAGGCAAGCCTGAGGTAATATTAATGGCGCTGGCGTCATGCATGATACGTCCATATTCCGAAAGAGCAGAATCAATCTCGCTGCCGGCATTAACATTAAAAACGATCACGAGATCAACATTGTAGTCACCATAAGAATATTCGAGGTCCTCTTTCTTGACTTGACCCTTGTATGGAGTGATATAAATTTTCACATAATCACCATCAAGTTTATAAGTGAGGTGGTCGGCCTTAGATTTGTTTAATGCAATGATGAAGTCCTGTAGACTACTGGTGTCCTTTTCAAAGGTGTCTTCGGGCTTCAAGAATTCAAGGGCATTTGGAGTTTTGCCTGAATAAATCGCTGTGACGTGCTTCTTCTGCTGATCTAAAACAATGGCAAGAGCGATGGCAGCAGATATTTCGTCGAGATTGGGATCCTTGGAAAGCGCAATAAGAATATTTGCGCCACGCTGGATTTTTTCAGCAACTTTTTCAGGCAACTCTTGAGGACTAATACCAAAGCCTAAAGAATCTGATCGCGGAGTCTTTGCGCTTGAGGAAGGGCCAGATTGACTACTGGCAGAATCTTTCATATTGTTTTGTGCGCTTATATCCATTGTTTGTGTTGACCTAATTTATTTAAATTTAGCATAAGAATTACATTTTGACAAGCAAAGAGAAGGCGAAACGAGGATGACCACAAGACGGGCAGCCCAACTTTTAATAGCGTGGAGCTAACTCTCTTTGGTAGACGACTTCTGCAATACCTGAGCGCTGAGCCTGGCCGATACCCCAATAATAAGCGTCAGAACGAAGATTGAAGATTTCGGCAGGAGCAACAGAACCATCACTAGAAATAGCATAATATCCGCCAGCATGTTTAGCATATCGAGTACCAAGAACGCGCTGATCGGCAGGAATGCCAGCCATCAATCCGCCACCATGGTTTGCACCGCCAGTGCGTTTTAAAGTAAGACTCTTGGCAAAGACTGGCCCATTAAAGATGACAGTCTCAGAACATTGTTCGGCTGATGGCTCATTTGCATCACTACAGGTATTAAGATTATTGGAGGCATTATCTTCATCCAAAATTAACCAGGCATCCACACGATTAACTTTACTTAGGACATTAATATTTTTTGCAAAAATGAGAATTTGTGGAAGCTTAGTGATTGATTCAGTAGAAACGTCGGTATAAGCGGCCTGTTTGGTGGAGGTTTCGTATTGACAATTATTACCACCAAAGGCCGAATAGCAGAGATTTTGGTCAATTGTTAGAGTACCATCAACATAAAGTACGAGAGTATTGTTTTGCTTATCAGCAGTAGTTATTGTCTTATATAGTGTGTCGTAAGTACGGAAGAGCGTATCTGTTGTATTAGGATTATGATCTGGTAGTTGTATCTGTGAAAGATTAATATCGCCTCGAATATAGGTATTTTGCAGACCAGTATCGTGTGTGGTGATTTTTAGGCTACTATTTTTAGCAATATTGTCGCGATACCTAGCTTTTAGACGAGACAAGAGACCGGAAGGTAGTCCATAAACACCCGACTCTCCAATATTTCTTCGGTTGGCAATGGTGAGATTGTAAATGCTGTTTGATACATCAGAACCACCAGTTGGTAGATTATAATTATAACCTTTTTCATAGCCCAAAGAAGCGCCAGAGCCAAAACCAGAGACGCGGCCACCAGCAACAACATGATACTCGTCCCAGGAGCCAAAGATTTTTTCGGCAGCACTTGGGTAAGATGAAAAGCTCTGACCAGGAGTTTTACGGCTGACAGCAGTCTCGATTTGGCCATTTGTAAACATTCCACCACCCCAGATTTGGAAGTTTGGTTTTTTAGCGATCGTCACACAAGAAAGGTCGGAAATATTAAATTTGGTTTCATCACCACCAGTGATGGCTGGGCCGGAAGTGTTATTTTCAAAATTATTTTCAGTTGTATTATGTGAGGAAGCTGGCCAAATGGAAGTGGCTGTACAGTATTTATAACCCACATATTCACGATCGTCAGGAACGGTACGGGAGAAAATATCTGATTCTTGATCACTACCATTATAATTACCTTCTGGATTCATTACGCCTTTGACTGCTTTGACTAGATGGCAATTGTCAGAACCATAGTAGCGACAGACGTCTTGATCAGAATGGTCACTGCCGAAAAGCGTTTGAGGATTAGTGTGAGGCGGTATTAGTAATTCATAAATACGGAAGGTTTCCTTATCAGAAGTGTGAGTAGCATAAGGATTCTTAGCAACCATAGTATTTGAGCGAGAAAGAATATGATAGGAACCACTAATATTGACACGCTCGCCACTAAAAATCACATTATCAGAATCGATTGAACTTGTTACATAAGTATTGAAGTTATAGGGAGTAACAACACTGGCGCTAGTCGAACGTTCACCATAATCTTTTGAGGCAACTGGATAATGAATACTGCTAGAATTTCTTTTATAGTAGGTTTCCTCTCCGTCTCTACAAGAGCCTTCACCACTACATGAGTAACTGAATGTACCCCATGTTGAACCCCTAAGATTTGATGGTCGACCAGGAACAATAATCTTGTGATTACCTGGCTTGCCAACCAAGGCTGGATCCGTATCTTCACTAATACCAACTATATCTTGATTAGATGTGTTACCTCTCGAGTCTCTTGTACTATAAGTACCGGCATTCTCAAAAGTTTTATCGGTTTGAGTGTCGCTTGTTGCTGTATTTCTACCACAGCCACATTCACCACTAACTTTAGTGACCGAGCTAACCCAAGATTTAACATCATTATAAATAATACCTTGGGAAATTTTATTACCTACCTCAGTATTGCTACCAGTCTGAGCAGCGGAATTACAATTTGAGATACCTGAGGCAAAACCTGGAATCTGAAAACCATTTGTGATCGCACGATTATTATTCTGGATAAAGATTGGACTATCACAAGAATAAGGAGGGTTTGGAGAGGAAGGAGATTCTGTATAAAAGCCATAGTCTGCAGAGATAATACCTGCGCCAGTGATCGCATTTTTACTTTGAGTATGGACACTTCTGGAGTTTCCATCAGCTAGAGCGGAATCTTTGAATAAATAACGGTTATCGCCACCATCATTACGAGAAGCGTACAGTCTAAAATTATTAGCAACACTTGGAGTATCGGCACTATTACCGGAAACACCTAAGCCTGCAGCCACACCCTGTGCCGGATAACAGAGTGCGTGACGGAAACGAATCGAGTCGCCTGGACGGGCTAAAACAAGTGATTGCCATTTTTTATATGATTCTGTACCCGTATAGGACAGATTTACCACTTGAGAGAGTGCGGCAGTGTTTCCCTTATAGACGGACCCAACTACGCCTGGCACTAGTGCGCTACAAATATCAGTATCCTTTGGTGTACAGCTAGGATCGTCTAATGGACAATTTCCGGGTTTAGGTTTATTACAGGTTGGATCGGTGTTTGGGTCGCATTCAGGTTTTTTATTTGGATTACATGTGGGGTCGTTTGGGTCACAGTTATTTTCTGGGCCACCAAAGGAGCAGAACCAAGAAAATTCACCGCTTTCCCATGTAGGCTCGGAACGTTTCACGCGTTGCAAATATAGCTTATATGCGGCTTCAGCTTCTTCGTATGTTTTATGATAATCACCAGCGCGATTAACATATTTTTGATGTGGCTGAAGAGTATTGCGTCCGGTGTTAGTTTTATTTGGGTAATCGGGATATTGAAAATAAGCAAACTTATTAGGACCATAAGCCTTACCTGCTGGAGTAAATTCTGGAGCATTGTTGTAATATACATGTGAGACAAATGTATAAATACCATCTGCCTTACCGCAACCACGAATCATCTGAGAATCGCCAGTATAATTTAAATGTTTTGCGCTTTTATCATCAATTACAGGGATACTTTTTCTAATTGCGGTATAGGAAATATTATCTGGGTCAGTAATCGCTTTATTTTTAATTAATTCTGCAATAGAAATATAGACCCATTCACCACCACCACCCCGACTGTTATTCTCACCACTAGTATTCCAACTACTATAACAGCGAGTCTTGGGGTCACTGCCACAGCCGGAGATCGGAACGGCTGTACCACCCGAAGCTCCACCTTCTTCCGCAAGGACTGGATTAGCTAAAAAATATAACGAGAAAAATAGTAGAGTGGCTAGAGAAAAGAAAATGAAGATTTTATGTTGTTTCTTAAAAAGATTGAAATACATACCCTAGAAATTGCCTCTTTATTTGGTTATTTATTTTAGTATATAACCTAAAGCGGAATTGGTCAATTTAAAAGCGCCTAGATTACTAGGCGCCAAAACAGACTTTTTAAAGAAGTGGAGCATTAATCGTTTCCGAAATCTCGATCATACATCATTCCGGTAAAATGCTCTGTACCGTCAAAATCTCGGATATCATCAGATTTCTTATACGGATTCATGAGATAATTCCTCATAGTTTTCTCCAGCATATCTACCTGAGCAATATATATATAGCTATTCTCAGAGCCAGTGATTTTTACTGTTGGCTGCGTATCAAGCGTATCAATATCTATGTATCCACGCCAGTGAATATTGCCTTCATAAAAATGAAAATCCGTTGCCATGAGTTGAGTCTCGCGTTTTCTATACTTTCTTTCAAAATCGTTTTCCGGCCTCTTTTTAGCCGGGAAGTCTAACCAAAGATCAAAGTGATCTCCGTCCGTTGGAATATATGGAGGATTCTCCGCATAGTAATTATAGAGTGACAGTTGCATTCCGGTTACTGAGTTATCCCACTTCCCACGATCAGTGAAAACAAAAAGCTGTGTCGTCTGGTCCTTCTTCCTGGCGACGAACTGTTTTAAATACCCGTAGACATCAAAGCTACCGTCTGTTCTCCAGAATGGCTTAGTTGACCATAAAGGATAACCGGTATCTGGATTGATCTCCGGATAGACAAAAGGCTCAGTCCTCATTTTTAACCAGCGTGCGTCAGCGGTAGAGTGTATACATTGGGAGATGGTCTTGTCTACCTGTACCTCGAAGTTGCTAGTGACGTAGCTTGGATCTTTCGCTACGCCGTCAGGTCCAAGATAGTCAGCCCTCGGAAAAACAGTCATTGGATTATCTCTGCCGATTTCCTTCTGAGGTTGGGTCGCCTGTTCTGTCGGAGTCTGGTCCTTCAGGCCTGCATGCGCCTGCTCGGTCTGGTCTCCTTGTCCTTGAGAAGAAGTTTCAGAAGAAACTTGTGTTTCGTTCTCTTTCTTCTCGTCTGCCTTCTTCTGCTCTTCTGCTGCCTTTGCTGCAGCACCTGTAGCATTTCTTTTTACTACACCTGCATATGCTGGTGATGTAAGAACCATGCCCATTGAAAGAGCAATACTTGTTGCCATAACTTTCAGATTCTTCTTCATCGTCTTTTCCCTCCTTTTCAAAGAACCCTCGGGAACTATTCCCCGTAGTTGCCGCGATTTTATAATGTTTCATATATTTAGTCAAGCATAAGAATTTATAAGTGATTTTATTGCGTCTTTTTTATAGAGACTTTTCTTAAACTAAGATAGAATAGAGGTATGCCAGAATTACCAGAAGTTGAAACAATTCGAAGAGGATTAAATAAATTCATCCTCAATAAAAAAATCTCCTCAGTAAAAATTTTATGTGATAAATCTTTTATCGGTCCAAAGGAGGCAATACTAGGCCAGAAGATTATTAATATTCGACGCTTTGGAAAAGCCTTGGTTTTTGATTTTGAAAACGCGGTATCGATGATGGTGCACCTAAGAATGACTGGGCAATTGATTTTTCGTTCAAGCGGCGAAGAGTCAGGTCGAAACTATCTCGAGATGATCGAAGCGGGGGATTTCAAGACTACACTCTATACAGAAAAAAGCTTCGCCGGCGGACACCCTAATGAAAGTTTTTACAGTGAGCTACCTAATAATCAAACGCGAGTTTTATTCGAGATTTGCGAAGAGAATGGAACAAGCTCGGAGTCGGGCAAAGTTCTAGGTACTCTATATTTTAATGACCAGAGGAAGTTTGGTTTCTGTAAGGTAATTGAAACCAACGAGGTTGAAACAGATAGTTTTATTAAGAAACTCGCCAAAGAACCATGGGTGATGAGCGCGGAAGAATTCAAGAAAAATCTGATGCATCATAAGAACGCCGAGATAAAGCCAACTATACTGGACCAGAGCGTAGTAGCGGGACTTGGAAATATCTATGCCGATGAGGCTTTATATATGGCGAAGATACACCCCGAAAGACTCACCTCGAGTCTCAGCGACTTGGAAATTGCAGAGCTATTAGAAGCGGCTGGTATCGTAATGCAGCGCTCGATTGATTCTGGAGGAAGCACAATGGCAACCTATGTCAAAGCGGACGGGTCAAAGGGTAGCTATTTAGAGAAGTTTGCGCAAGTGTTCCGTCGAGAAGGTGAACCGTGTAATCGTTGCGGGACAGAAATTATTAAATTAAGGGTAGCGGGTCGTGGCACACATATTTGCCCAAACTGCCAGAAAAAGTTTTAGATGATTTATTTAATTGATGGCGATGATCGCAAGAAAGCAGAACAAGTAGCACGCGATTATCTAGGATCGGATATTGAAATCATTGATGCTGACAATCTAGAAAAGCAGGATCTGGTTTCAATTTTTCAGGGTACGACTCTTTTTATGAAGAGTCGGCATATTTTGATTAAAGATTTGAGTTTGAAAAAAGAACTATTTTTGGAACTTCCAAAGTTTTTACAAACTGAACATCAGGTAGCGATTCTAGAACAAAAACTAGATAAACGCAATGCGACTTGTAAGGAGCTGGCGGAAATAGCTAAGGCCGAGCCTCAGAAAATTAAGATAGAAAGCTTTAAACTGCCAGAACAAGTGGACACCTTTTTGGTTTTTCGAGTTTTCGATATTGCCTTAACCGACGGAAAGAGAGCCGTAAAATTAATGCGTGAGGCGGAGGAGGATAATAATCCTTATGCGACAATTGGTGCTTGGACGAAAAAGGCAATTGATCTTTTTGCCTCTAAAAAGAACGCAGAAAAAGAAAAAAGGATCATAAAGAGATTAGCAGAAATTGACATGATACTGAAGCAGACTAGTTTCTCTAAAGAGCCTTGGGTGGTTCTCGAAAGTTTTTTGATTGAATTATCAAGTTTATAAAAGAAACAAAGAGTAAGTGTATAAAAAATAGGATCGCTCGGATCCTATTTTTGAATTATTTTGCAGATTTTTTAACAGTCTTCTTGGCTGCAGGTTTTTTAGCAGCTGCTTTCTTCACAGTCTTTTTTGGAGCTGGTTGAGCTTCATTTTTGGCATTCTTAGCGATTTTAACTAAGTTTGCTTTACGACGAGAAGCGGTATTTTTCTTCAAAAGACCCTTCTTGGCGGCCTTATCATACTCAGACTGAGCTTTTGAAAGATTTTCAGGAGTAGGATCAGCCTTGAAAGCCTTAAGAGCGGCTTTGATGAACTTTTTAATTTGTTGATTCTGCGCAGTGCGTTTGACTGCTTGGCGTGCTGCCTTTTTTGCAGATTTGATAATCGGCATTAATTTAATTCCCTGTGATTTTTAATAATATTCTTTTGACATATTATACATGATATTTCAAGATTGTAAAGAAAACAGATTATTAGCTATAATGCTAGTATGAATGTAATCGAATCACTTGTGCTAGGTTTGACGCAGGGACTGACCGAATTTATTCCAGTCTCTTCATCTGGACACCTAGAAATTGTACAAAAACTATTAGGTGCTGGGAGTCGGGCGGAAGATTTTCATTTCTTTTTAGAATTGATCAACTTTGGTACTCTGCTTGCTCTTTTAATTTATTATCGCAAAGAGATTCTAAAGATCTTTAAGCAGGTTTTTGTAAAACGTGATTTACATATGGCGCTCAATCTTTTAATCACTTCGATCCCAGCCGGAATTATCGGTTTATTACTTTCTAAATTTATCGAACAGCAAAGCTTTTTCTCAAGTCTCACCACGATTGCGATTGCAATGGGTACCGTAGGACTAGTGATGATTTTCGTAAATAGCCTGCCACATCTTTCGGAGACTGACGAAAATAAATTGCCCCACCAGAGAGCTTTAATAATCGGTCTGGCGCAGGTATTTGCTTTAATTCCAGGCGTTTCACGTTCAGGTTCAACGATTATTGCCGGCCGCGTGATGGGGATGAAGTCAGCAGCGGCAGCTAAATACTCTTTTCTGGCTTCCCTACCAATTATGCTCGCAGTCTGCGGAAAATCACTAATCTCTAGCTCAAGTCGCGCCTATATTGGAGCAAATTGGCAGATGCTATTGTTTTCTAACTTTGTCGCCTTTGTCTCTGGATTAATCGCTTTGAAAGTAGTTATGAAATTCTTCAAAAAGGAGAGCTCAATTCCGACCTTTGGTTACTATCGTGTTATATTGGCATGTATCATGCTTAGTATTATCCTCTTCTTCTAAAGAGGCAATCCAATAAAAAATCTACACTTGGTGTAGATTTTTTATGTAAAATCGCTCAAGTTTTTACATCGACTCTTATTCTTCGTCTTCAATAATTTGAATATGGGTATCCTTGAGTTGATATTCATCAACAAAGGACGGAGAACTCATCATGAGATCGATGCCGGAACCATTCTTTGGGAAGGCAACAATATCACGAATATTTTTTGTATCATTTAGGACCATAAAAATACGCTCAATACCAAAGGCACAACCAGCGTGAGGAGGAGCACCAAATTTAAAAGCATTGAGCATGCCACCAAAGCGTTTTTCAACGTATGTGTGATCATAGCCAAGAATACCAAAAACCTTATACATGATCTCTGGACTGTGATTTCGGACAGCACCAGAACAGATTTCATAGCCGTTCATTACCATATCATACTGATCGGCAACAATGGCGAGCTTTTCTTCATCAGTAACAGCCTCTTCAAGAGCTTTAAGACCACCTTTTGGCATTGAGAATGGATTGTGGCCGAAGTCGAGTTTATGTTCGCCATCATTCCATTCGTAGAATGGAAAATCAACAATCCAACAGAGGGCTACGACGGAATCATCCTTAAGATTGAAGTGATCAGCAAAGGCGATACGGAGTTGGCCAAGAATTTTATTGACCTTAGCGCGGTCATCTGAACAGAAGAAGACGGCGTCACCATCTTTAGCGCCTGTAACTTCTTTAATTTTAGCTAACTCTTCAGATTGTAAGAACTTTGCGATTGGGCTCTTTTCGGTACCATTTTCATACATGATATAAGCAAGACCAGAAGCACCAAGTTTTCTAACCTTCTCAGTGAATAAATCAATTTGAGAACGAGTAAGCGATGCGCCGTTCTCAACGCGAATAGCTTTGACACATGGGCTCTGAAAAACCTTAAAGCTGGTGTTTTTCAGAATTTCGGTGAGTTCGATCATTTCCATGCCATATCGAAGATCTGGTTTGTCGACACCATATTTTTCCATAGATTCTTGATATGGAATGCGTGGAATATCTTCTGAGAAAAGTTTTTTGCCAGCAAAGTCAGTGACAAGAGATTTAATGAGAGGCTCAACAGTTTGCCTAACAGTTTCACCTTGGTCCACAAAAGACATTTCACAGTCGAGCTGATAAAAGTCACCGTAAAGACGGTCAGCCCGAGGATCCTCATCACGGAAACAAGGAGCGATCTGATAATAGCGTGGAAGGCCACCAACCATGAGGAGTTGCTTAAATTGCTGAGGAGCTTGAGGAAGAGCGTAAAAGAGTCCTGGCTTCAAACGAGAAGGAACGAGAAAGTCACGAGCGCCTTCAGGACTGGAGTTGGCGAGAATTGGAGTAGTGACCTCGATAAAGTCATGTTGATCCATGTAGTTGCGGAGGTATGAATAGAATTTAGCACGACATCTTAGGGTCTTCTGCATACTTGGACGACGCAAATCGAGATAACGATATTTAAGACGAAATTCTTCGCCGGATTCAGGACCATCATCGTGGGTATTGACCGGAGGAGTGTCGGCGCGATTTAAAAGCTCAATATCCTCAACAACAAGTTCAATGTCGCCGGTTGCAATATTAGGGTTTTTGAGATCGGCAGCACGCTCACGAATTACGCCAGTAGCAGAAATCACAAATTCATCACGCAAAGTTTCAGCCAAGTTGAAGGCCTGCTGATTTTCTGGAGTAATAACTAGCTGAATAATCCCTTGATGATCACGTAGATCGATAAAAATCAAACCGCCATGATCACGGCGGGAGTTCACCCAACCAGCAACAGTTACTTTTTCATTTAATTTAGTTTTCAATTCTCCGGACAATATTCTCATAAAAACATAATACCATATCTTGGGGGAATAGAGGAGAATATAGACGAGCTTCTAATACTCTAGACTCAATCAAATGCCTTGAAGTCTTTTATTTCGGTTAGAGCGTCTTTTGCTAGAGAGATAATAGCAGCATAGTCCTCTCTTGATCTTTCAATACCATTATTGGCTTTTTTAAGTTCAAAAACCAGCTTTGCCGTTATCGGAAAAAGTTCGTTAAAATCTTTATATCCTGATTGATCCCATTTTAGAATAAGCGCGCGAATACTATCCTCATCATAATCATCCGCGTAACAATCTATAGCAAAACAAAAGTCACGAGGATTTTCCGAAGATAAACTCTCTAATTCCTTACTAATACCGTTTAGTATTTCTTGTTTCTCCATAAATTTATTATTTCTAATAGCCTTCGTCAAATGTTTTTTCGCTAATTCAACAATTTGACGTTTAGTTTGAATTGATTCTACATCATCTGGTTTCCAATTTGCCAATAGTTCCCAAAGCTTGTCAATATATGAAAAGTAATCAGCAAATTCCTCAGCAGAGACTAGCTGATTCCATTTTTCATATAGAGTAAACAATTCGTAATCGTATGTATCTGCATCTATAAATGTAATATTTTCTGGCTGCTTATCTGCAAAGTATTTAGCAATATCATTAATTTTATTCTCGATAGATTGTCTATCCATTATGTTGTATATAATAACATAAAAACCACAGCTAAATAAGCTGCGGTTTAAATTATTAACAAAAGACACTAGATCTTCGCGTCATCTGGAGCATCGTGGCGATGTTGATCTCCTTTAGAAACGTTTTGATTTGTCCAATGAGATTTTTCCGTCATCCCTCCATCTTTTGTATCCCAAGAAATGCGGTAACCGTCATCATACCATTGTGTGGTGTGACCCTCACCTGTCCTTACGTTAATGTAATTTCCTTTACCAGAGCCACCGATTTCAGTATTAATTCTTGCATTGCGGTCATACATAGTAAAACCTTTATTACGGCTGCTGGTATAGTTCTGATTCTCGTGCTCTTCGAGGATATTACGACTATAAGTCTTTGATTCTTTACTACTATTATTGACATAGTTTTGACTCCCGTGTTTCTCAAAGGCGCCACGATCGTAGGTTTTATCATCAAACTGATCAAGCGCAGCATGTCCATGACCTAGTCCATCGCCAGACAAGAGACCACCATAATAAATCTGAGTAGTGCCGTCCGCCTTCTTGACGATTTTCGCATCCTCACGGTTAGACCAACTTACACCAGCCTTATCAAGGATTTTATCGCGTTCTCGCTGATTATCCTGTTTGACTTGGGCCAATTTTTCCTGAAATTCCTCCTTCAGACGGAGATACTCTGCCTGTATGGAATCGAATTGAGCTTTATATTGGTCACGCTCGGTTTTTAATCTATCAAACTCCGCTTCTGCAGATTTTTGACGAGACTTAGCATCATTAAAGGACTCCTTCGCCCTTTGAAATGCAGAGCTATCGGTTTTAGGGGCTCGCCATTCAGCATTCTGTCTTGCGGTTTTCACCTCCTGACAAAGCCTACTCACTTCTTCATTAATATTGTCACGACGATATTTATGATCGTGCCCCTGAGAAGACCAGTAAGGGGCTTCGGACTTATCGCCGTAATGATAGCAGTTTCCAGCTCTATCGAAACAATCTTGCATCTCTCGATGTTCATATTCCGCTTCCTGGCGAAGCGATTCAATGCGGGCGTTGTTTATATCACGGATTCTACCGTATTCATCCCAAACTTCACGGAAGTTATTACTAGAGCGCTGCATATCCTCATATTCACGATTCATTTCTTCTCTTGCAGTACGACACTCTTGGCGGGCAGCTTGCATTGCACTATATGCAATGTCAGCACGATTTTTAGCATCAAGATAATCCTTAAATACTAACTGTTTACGATGAAATGCATCTTGCTCTCTGGATTTCAGGGAGTCGAGACTTGAATTTTTTGGCATACATAGTCACCAACCTTTCTAAAAGTACTTATCCAATTTTGGATAGTTTTTCTATTATACAATATTTTCTACATAACGCAAGCTATACCATAAATAAAGCATTGAATAAAAAAATACCACCTCGATTGAAGTGGTATTTTCCTTACTTGCTATTCACAGATAAAGACATCGTCTTTATGAAGTTTGACCCTTCGGATTAGTAAATAATGAACTCTTGCCAAGGGGCAGGAGGAATTTTCGACTTTTTGCGCGAAGATTCACGTTTAAGTCTACGCATAAGTAAATTTCTTACTCCGTTTAATTCTATTGCTCACGACCGACCACCCACCTCGTTAGTCAAAATACTCTAGAATGACTTGTGGAAAAGAGCAATACCTGAGATTTTAGCAGAAATGTTTAAAAAATGCAAGTTTTACAGGGGTGGGAGTAGGAGTAGACTTGCGAACTATGAAGCCTCAACAGATAAGGTTTATGTTTTTGCAATATTGGCAGTTTGGTGTAGTTAGTCTTTACAGAGTACCCATAAATATGTTATAATATACCACGTATGGAAGAGATTAATTTAAGGGATTTACTCAGCTATTTCAAAAAGCGCCTGATTTTATTTATCGTAACGGTGCTTTTTGTGGTTTCGGCTGGAACAATCTATTCAGTATTTATATTAAAGCCAGAATATAAGGCACAGGCAACAGTAATCTTAAGTTCTGACAAGTCAAAGAACACCGTACAGAGTGAAATCAATGCAAACAAGAATTTGATTGATACTTATACGGAAGTCGTAAAATCGCATCGCGTGCTTGATCGCGTGAAGAACGAGATGCAAATTGATGACACTTATGAGCAGTTGGTGAAGAAAGTGACCGTTGCATCTTTGAAGGATACAGAAATTATTAGCATTTCAGTGGTGGACCGAGATAAAAACCACAGCTATTCCCTTGCTAATACGATTGCCGACACTTTCACAAACGAAATTGGCCAGATTTACAATGATAAGAGTGTAAATGTACTTGACCGCGCGGTGGAACCACAGAAACCACATAATGTGGACCTGGTAAAGCAAGAGGCTATTTATGCAGCGGCCGGTATCGTGCTGGCAACTGCCGTAATTTTCTTAATGTTCTATTTTGACCGTACCATTAAGACTACTGAACAAATTGAACAACTCTTCAAACTTCCTATTTACGGTAAAGTCCGTAAACTTGAGACTGAAAAACAGAAACAACAACGCAAGAAACGCGCTGAGAAGGCTGCAAAATTAGAAGCTAAACTGGCTGCAAAATTAGAGAAAGAACAGCAAAAAGAGGCCAAGAAGGCAGAAAAACTAGCCGCAAAACTTGAGAAGCAAGAAAAAACCAGTAACGAAGAACTTGGCATTGACTATCAGGATGGCGAGGAGACAAACACTGAAGCAGAGGCAAAACAAGAGGCTGAGACAGAAGTGAAGCCAGTGGTGGAAATTAAGGCGGTTGGTCGCAAGATTATTGCTGAAGAGAAGGCTCTACAAGAAAAGTTAGCTGCAGAGGTGGAGGCAGATGAGGTCGAAAACGATGAGTTTAATGAAGAATTGCTAGACGAAGATTCTGAACTAGTACTGAGAGATAATCCAAAATCCAAGGTCAGTGAAGATTTTCGTACTATTCGTACCAGTCTATACTTCTCCTTAAACAAGAAAGACTCAAACGCAGTTTTGATCACCAGTTCCACGCCAAACGAAGGCAAAAGCTTTATCGCTTCAAACCTAGCCGTGGCCTTTGCAAAGACCAAGAAAAAAGTACTCTTGATAGACTGTGACATGCGTCTTGGCCGTCAGCACGAGATTTTTGGCTTATCCAACAAAGAAGGCTTATCAAATCTTTTAGCTGAGAGTAAGTTAGGTGAATATCGTGAATATCTACAAAAGACAACCGTTAAAAATCTTTCAATTATTACACGTGGCGTAGTACCACCAAACCCAAGCGAATTGCTCGATTCTGCAATCATGGAAGAATTACTTGAGAAAGTAAAGCAAAAATTTGATTATGTAATTCTTGACGGTACGCCAATTGATGGTCTTTCCGATTCATTAATCTTGGCTAAGAAAACTGATCGCTTAGTACTTGTTAGTGCTGCTAATATGACTACGATTGAAGATCTCCAAAATTCAAAGAAGGCGCTTGAATCAATCGAAGTTAAAATCTCTGGCGTGGTCTTAAACCGCACAGTTGACGAGCGTCGTGGCGATAATTATTATAAATATTATAATAGGTCACTCTATGATTGATTTACACTTACATATTCTACCTGGAATTGACGATGGCAGCGGGTCCATCGAAGAAAGTGTAAAGATGGCGAGGAAGCTGGTGGGACTAGGGTTTAATGGGGTATTTTGTACTTCACATTACATCGCCGACAGTCCACAGGCGGCTGACAATCAGACCAAAAATCAACTACGTGAGAAGCTTCAGGCTGAACTTACTAAGGCTGGTATTAAACTAAAGTTGATGCCTGGTAATGAAATTTACATTGATCCAAAAATGGTGGATTATTTAGTCAAGGGCAAGGCTTTCTGCTATGGCGGAGAACTAAATAACAGAAAGAAACACCAGCATGTACTTTTTGAACTACCGTTCTATGCAGAAGTTTCTTATCTTCGTGATATCATATTTGAGTTAAAAGCAAAAGATCTCGTGCCGGTACTTGCACACCCTGAACGTTATTTATTTATCCAAAAGAAGAAGGAAGCCATCTTTGAGATTATTAAATTAGGGGTAAAATTGCAGTCTAATTATGGCAGTATTGTTGGGCAATACGGAGCCAAGACAAAGAAGACAGTAAAGTTCTTACTAAAAAACCGTCTGGTGAGTTATTTAGGTACAGATATTCATCGTGCAGAAGGTTCAATGTTTTTGAAATTTGAGAAGGCTGAGAAAAAAATAATTAAAATAATCGGCGAGACCGAATATCGCAAGATTATTACAAACGGCGACGAGCTCGCCAAGCCTTTCTTAGACGCCTAATCATTAATAATAAGAGGCAGCCAAAAAGAGCCCCGAGAGTATCTATGAGTACATCGGTGAACTGCCCGCTGCGACCTGAAACGAAGAGTTGATGCAGTTCGTCCGTGCAAGCATAGAGAAAACTTGAGCATAGGGCAAAGAAAAGGAACTTTGCATTAGAGAATTTTGCATTAGTGAGTTTTACAAAATAGGCGCGGTAGACAAGAAAGAAGAGAAGGCCAAGGATGGCATACTCGGTGAAATGGGCGGCCTTACGAACGATGAAAACCAGATTACTCACGCCAAAAAATGAATGATCGTTTGAGAGGTTTGGAAAAACCTGATGAAGAACATGAATGATTTGATTACTCTGAGCATTGGAAGAATCTGAGCCAAAAGAGGACATCGTAAAAATAAGTGTCATCTGCAAAACGAGGAGTAATAAAAGAAGGGGTCTTTGATGACGCTTAAGAAAATTTTGCATGGGCTATTTGAGATATTCTTGCAGTTTAGCTTTGGCGCGGTCGACAGACTCTGGATAAGGATGCCAGACAAAATGTTTTGGTTCTTGATAAGTGAAGGTGGAGGTGATATCAGCTTTACCATCAACATCAATGAGTTCGGTTTGCCATTTGGCAGGACTTGTAAGTTGTTTTTGCACGAGATATTTTAAATCATCACTAGTAAAATTGGTCTGAATATTTTTGGCAATTGAAGCAAAAATCTGATCAACCTTACCGAGAATATTCGGATCGTGTTGAGACTTGGAGATAAGGGCGGCCAAGATTTTTTCTTGATTACGACCACGTTCGCGATCACCACCAGCCCAACTAATTGACACTCGTTCCCTGGCTATGTCGAGAGCCTCTGCGCCATTTAAGTGATAGGTGCCAGGGCTGTATGAGCGGCGGCCATGATAGGTATTAATAGTGTAAGGAAGCGTAATATCGACACCACCGAGCTGATCAATAATGGAGGAGGTGGCGTCAAAGTTAATGCGCGCGTAGTAATTAATTTTGATATTATAGAATTTTTCGAGAGTATGAATAGACTCGTTTACGCCATAAAGACCGGCGTGAGTGAGTTTATCGTTCTGTCCATTCATGGCGAGAGGCACATAGTAGTCACGTGGAGTATTCAGCACGAGAATCTGATGCCTGGCGGGATTAAAGACGAGAATTAGATTCACATCCGAGCGAGCAGCATAAGGCAAGGTATGATCTCGGTTATCAATGCCGCTAATATAAACCGTAAACGGAGCATCAAGAGAAGTGTTTTTGGTGGTCTCGATGGTTTTTGGAGTAACATTTAAAGACACTTCTTGGAGGACGTGTAACTTGTTCCAAATTTCCTGATTGCTATCTTTGAGAGATTCAAGATTGCCGTTTGAAAGGAAGATGGTCCTAACGGAAGAGGCTTCTTTGGCATTAGTTTGATTTAAGAGTGCAGAAGTAAGTGAGAGAGTGTCAGTAAAACTAAGATAGTCAGATGGGCCGAGAGATTTAGCAAGTAGCCCTTCACGGGAACTGGCGTCAGCTTGTAGATACTGCTCAACGGTTTCCTTATAGGGGTCACTACTGAGAATGCCGATACGAATAATCTCACCCTGTCCAGTTTCGGCAAGAGGAGAGGCGGCGAGCGTAAGTAGACTATATTTTTCCTGGTAGGTTTCATTTTTGCTAATCTGAGAAAGATAGCCGTTATATTTATAAAACACAAAGACAAGTGCAAGATTAAGAAGAATATCCAAAATTATAAAGATGATGAGCAGGACAATTTTTCGACTAATGATGATCAAAAGAGCGACTAGGAGAAGATAAAAGATAGCGATAAAGCCAAAAAGACGAATCGGCAGGATTTGAGCTTGGTACAAAAAATAGAGCATGGTGAGACTGGACAAGACAGCGAGAAGCTGGAATAAGGACAAAAGTGGTCTCGATTTTTTAACGGTTTTCTCTTGTTTCATAGATTAATTATACATCTTTTAGGGTCTTAAAGCGATTTTAAAGAACATCCTAATAAACTATAAGCAACATAAGCGAAAGGAATATAATGAAAAATTATGATGTTAACCAATACGAAGATGATGAAATTTTAGTTAGAAAAATTTCAAAGAAGGAGAAAACCATGAAAAATAAGAATCGAAAAACTAATAGTAAACAGATGGATTTGTCAGTGAATGAAGCTCTCATTTTACAGCAGGTGTACGAAGATGGGATAGACGATGTGGATAGTATTGTGGATCAGGCGGGGATACCAAAAAAAGTGACCATGAATGTACTGACAGAGCTCAAATCCAAGGGTCTTCTCACAGTCATTCAGCAGACTTATGGTAAAATTCTAGTAAGCGTAACCAGCCAAGGTAAGAAGTTGGTGAATACGATGTGGCCGGAGGCTATAACTTTCGCCTATTAAACTGAAATTTATATTTATGAAAATTTTAATTATTGAAGATGACAAAGAGATTAACGAAGCGCTGAAGGAGGGGCTGGAGGACGAATCATATGCAGTGGATACTTGCTTTGACGGCGAGGAAGGTTACCACACGGCGATGGCGGAAGAATATGATTTGATTATTCTTGACGTGATGTTACCTTCAATGAATGGATTCGAGGTTTGTCAGAAAATGCGGGCAGAAAAGAATACTACCCCGATTTTAATGCTGACAGCGAGAGGTCAGTCGCAAGATGTGGTGAAGGGGCTCGATTATGGGGCGGATGATTATCTGGCAAAACCATTTAACTTTGATGTGCTACTGGCACATATGCGGGCAATCCTTAGGAGGCCGACCCAGAAGCTAGAGGAAGTTTTACGAGTGTCGGATCTTGTGCTTGACCCGAGTACGAAGAGCGTCTCGCGGGCGGGAGGTGAGATTAAACTAACTTCCAAGGAATACGCAGTGCTAGAATATTTGATGCGAAATGAGGGCAAGGTTTTGTCGAAAGAGAAAATCATTTCGAACGTTTGGGATTTTGACGCGGACGTGTTGCCGAATAATGTGGAATTATTTATTATGTTTTTGCGAAAGAAGATTGATAAACCTTATAAGCAAAAATTGATCCAGACCGTGCCTGGATTTGGCTATAAGATTGTGGGTGGAAAATCAAAACAATGAAAAAATCCGAAGTAAACCGTTTAGCCCTGAGCTATTTGGCTGTCATTATGACGCTGTCGTTGATCTTTACTGGAATTATTTATTTATTGTCTACGGCAAGTTTGAATCGGCCGCTGGTTTCTAATGAGGATGAGAATTCTAATGTAAGTGTGGTGGTGACGGGACTTGAGGAACACTCGTTCGAAAAGATCTTTAAAAAAAGGTTGGAAAGTCGTGATAATATGACGCGTGTGACGATTATTTATTCCCTGGTGGGATTTAATCTTGGAATATTTCTGATTGGGATTTTTGTGAGCCGCAGTCTGGCAAGATTGACACTGGCGCCGATTGAGCGAGCGATGATGAAGCAAGCGCAATTTATTTTTGATGCGAGCCATGAACTAAAAACACCACTGACGGCGATGCTGATCAGAAATGAGGTGGCGATGCGAAAGAAAAATTTGCCGGAAGAGAAGGCACGCGAGGTGATCGCGAAGAATATTGAAGAGATTTTGAGAATGAAGGAGCTGACGGCTTCGATGCTGGATGTGGCGCGAGAGAATAACGACCGTGAAAATGGGGAGACGATTGTTATCGACGAATTTATGACCAACCTGCGTGGGAAATTATTGCCAGTGGCAAGGAAAAGTGGAATAGAGATTAAACTTGAGGTGAATGTCGGAAAGGACAAGACGGCAGTGGTGGCAAAAAATACCCTGGAGCAGGTGCTGACGATTTTTGCGGACAATGCAATGGAATATTCGGGAGATTCGACGGTATATCTGCGCGCGGGACGACGCGGGAAGAATGTGGTGTTTAGTGTGAAGGATGATGGGGTAGGAGTGAAGAAAGAAGATCAAAAACGGATTTTTGAGAGATTTTATCAAGTGAACGCGGCGAGGACGAGGACGGAAGACAAGACGAGCCATGGGCTGGGGCTGGCGATTGCGAAGAATTTGGCAGAGAGACAGGGATATAAGATTGTGCTTCGAAGTAGTGAGGGACATGGGGCGGAGTTTGAAGTGGTGGTGTAAGGGGTATAATAAAATATTACAACATAAAAGATTATTTTCGCCAAGTGGAGAAGATGATACGGACTGGAAAAGGTGCGGAGCGTAATATTGTGGATTTTGAGCTATCTAAGTATGCCTGTTATCTTATTGCTCAAAATGGTGATCCAGATAAATCAGAAATTACACAAGCGTATTTTAATATTCAAACATTTAGACAAAAACTTCACTTAAAGGGTATAGCTCTTCCTTGAGTAGAAGTCAATTTTTTTGTGCACCCGAAACTTCATTGAGTTCGACAACATTGTTAGCCGTAGATGATAGAATCTCTAACCTCTTCTTGATATAGCTCCATGACAATTTCAATAGTGATTAATTGTATTATCTCCTGTCTGCTTATTATTTGCGTTATAGTCCCCTAATAATTTCGATAGTAGTATAATATCGACTCCAATGGTCTCGCTATCAACGCTGTTATAGTCCCCTAATAATTTCGATAGTAGTATAATCTAAAAAAATGTTTAATTGTCAGACAAGTTATAGTCCCCTAATAATTTCGATAGTAGTATAATTATCACTAATGAAGAAGCATGGGTCGGCAAGTTATAGTCCCCTAATAATTTCGATAGTAGTATAATTAAAATGAAACGATACAAATTACTAAAAGAGTTATAGTCCCCTAATAATTTCGATAGTAGTATAATTGGTTGTAATCTGACCGTCGCACTGATAACGTTATAGTCCCCTAATAATTTCGATAGTAGTATAATACAATACCAATTCTCTTCATGATTAATCCAGTTATAGTCCCCTAATAATTTCGATAGTAGTATAATAGGTTGTTGTGGGGGTGTTTGAGTGTTTTGGTTATAGTCCCCTAATAATTTCGATAGTAGTATAATGAGCCGAGGGCAATGGCAATATCATCCTCAGTTATAGTCCCCTAATAATTTCGATAGTAGTATAATCAATGCTATCTCGCCATACTGTTTTGTCTTGTTATAGTCCCCTAATAATTTCGATAGTAGTATAATCTCAATGAGTGTAGATTATAGGGTAATCAAGTTATAGTCCCCTAATAATTTCGATAGTAGTATAATTAATAAGCTATCAATCACTGTAATCAATGAGTTATAGTCCCCTAATAATTTCGATAGTAGTATAATGCCGACCATATTTGAAACAAATTTTACAATGTTATAGTCCCCTAATAATTTCGATAGTAGTATAATCTCGTTCGTCTTCGGTCATCTTCGCTTGGCGTTATAGTCCCCTAATAATTTCGATAGTAGTATAATACTACAAATTTACTTACAGAAAATCTTCCCTGTTAATGGAAGATTTTTTGTTGGTTAAGCATTTTTATTTTTATCTTCTTTATTAGAGATCTGCGCATTTAAAGTTAATTTTTATAGTATTTATGTTTATTTTCTACTTTAAAATAAGAGCATCTGTTCATTGCTAATATATTCCTCTTGCTCAGTTTTCTTACCACAAATTACCTCCATATTAGTGAACTGGTTCTCAGTCAACATCAGCATACGAATAGACCCTTCATGTGGAGCATGTTTTTTCACTCGCTCAAGGTGAGTATTTGCATTATCGCGATCTGGACAGAGTCGGCTATAAATACTGTATTGCAGCATCGTGAATCCGTCGTTCAATAGATAGTTTCGGAACCGCGTAGCATTTCCTCGATTAAGTTTAGTATCAGTTGGTAGATCAAATAGGACTAGAGCTCGCATAAAATTATAACTACTCATATTTTCTTTCTCCCACCCAAATATTATTAATCAGCAAAATTCCGGAAGTTCAAACAGACTAAAATCTTTATTCTGAAATGCAGCAATAAAGCTTTCTACCGTAATATCAATACTGTGTTTTATGGAATAAGATAAATTACGAATTCTGACATTTTCATTGATAACTTGTGTCAGTAGAACTCGATCATCTTTTGTTAGATTTTCATCAGACTCTTCTCCGATATGCCGCAAGCGGACTGTCTTCAAAACATAAAAGTCAACAAATGGACGATAACATTCAATAAGATCGTCCACTAGATTGAAATTATTCAGCTCGTTGTGATGAAAGATTCCTAGTGAGGCGATTAGACCATGCGAGGCTACACTCCTAGCAATACAACTTCGCACTATACTATATCCATAATCAAGAGCGGAATTATACCAAGTTGGCTGACGCCTAGTTGAGTCACTGAGTAGTTGATTAAAATATATCCTTGCGGCAACCGCCTCGCAGTTTGAGGTGTCACCAGACTTAACAAGCTTAGATAACCTAATCAGTTCCGAGGGTTCTAAATTAAATTTCTTTAAGACCTCTGCCTGATTAAGAATTTTCTGAATAATATTCTTCTGCCAGAGCTGCTTTCTGATTGGTTGGCGCATTTTTAGCTGATCACTAGAAATCTTGGCCTGGCGTGAATGTTTCGCGTAGGGCAAAATTACGGTACTTGGTAGATGCGAAGAATCGCATATTATAATAGCTACATCTTGATTGGCGAGACTATTGATGAGGTTAGTGGTGATTTTTGTGCCGTGATTATCAATTACTAGGGTATCAATATCTTCAATCGGAACAGACAACTCTGCTTCGTCATGAGAAAAACACAGATTGTTACGACTTAGCCAAAGTTTTGTTTGTTGCTCTAGATAAACCGTACGCCAAGCCATGATATTTTAATACATTTTTTCCCAAGGGTAATTGTCGCCAAGAACTGAAATATCGAATCGATAGACCTCAGTTAATGACCGACCAGACACCCTGTTAAACACTGAATTTCCGGATAGGAGGTTTGAGACATAAGAGATCCTTGCACTATCCGTATCAAATCCTATATAGTATCCTTGTGATATCTCATCGCCTTTTTTCATAATTAGATAATCATTAGGATAAACTGAGCAAAGTTTGGTGAAAGTATTGTCGATGAAATCATAGCCGCAGGTGGTTGGAAGGATGCGATTTGATCCATTGCGAACTTGATGTGTATAGATTGGTACATAAAATAGCTTCTTTTCCCCCTTTATGTCCTTCTGATAGATATCTAATCTTACCATAGAACCATTATTTACAAACTGAGTGCCATGGTTAAGCGAAATGCCGGATTTTACACGCTTATCGTCATTGACCTTGATTGTTGTAACTGGAGAAAGTGGATGCCCGTTCTTATCAAACTTAACATTATTTTTATAGACAGGTTCCTTGAACGCTTTTTTAGGATCATCACCATTGGCTTCAAGAAGACTTTTCAACTGCTGATATAATACCTTATCACTTTGTTTTAGGATAGAATTTTCCAAATCTGCAATTTTAACATCTTGCAACCTCTTACGAATGAATGAACTACGATTTGGATTGGCCGAGATAATGCCAGTTTTTTCATCAATTAAAATACCTTTTGGTGAACGGATTGTTTCATCATGTAAACTGCCTATACCTTTGCGCTTTGGCATACGAGAAACAAAAATTGGATGAATAGAACTTCTAAACTCCTCATATTGGTCTTTATAGATTTCCCTAAACTGATCACGCCATTCGGCTAGAGTATTGATCGAAACATTTTGAAGATGAGTTTTTGCCTCTTCCGATAACTGATCTGCCTCAGCCTTCTTCTTATCTTTTGTGTTCTCAGTTATGAAACAAGCGAGTGGGGTAGTGCGGAAACGAACTTCATGATCAAAATTTGGCCAAGGCAAGACAGATTCACGAACCTCTTCGTATTTGACAAGATCAACAATCTCACCAGTAACCGGATCGGTTGCGGCAAGCATACCATTTTGATAATTTGCTAAATTTATACCTTTAGTTTTATACTTGGCGCCCAACTCAATCATTTTATTCATTAAAGCACATTGCCTGACTACTTCATCTGTAACTAGTGCCGTAATTACTGCATCAACAGCGTGGTGAAGATTCTCTGAGCGATCCTTCTTACCGATATGCCAGACATGACGGAGATAGGAAGTAATATTGCCAGTTGGAGTATAGACCACTTTTTTACCATCTGTATGGTCTGCAAATTTAAGATTCTGCTTAAAATAATTTGAAAGGAATCTTGTGATATATCTGGTATCGTTTAAAGCACATGCATTCCAGTCCTCTTTTGGTGGAGTTTTAGCAAGAAGTCTCGCACGCTTTTTTGCAAATATTTTAGGGTTTGACTCAACGCGCGCAATAAAGCTTTGCCAGCGCTTCTCATCACTTCCCCAAGCCTCAAATGGAGTCTGATTGCGTTTTTCTTGATTTTCTTGATTTAAAACAAGAACTTTATTAATCATACTATCATTACCACAGCGTGACTTTGGAATAATATGATCAATTTCACAATAATGTTCGTCAGAAAAGAGTCGATTAAGATCGATTGGAGATCCAGAATAGAGACATTTACCGTCCTGTTGTTCGTAGAGTTTGAATTTTATAATCTGCATAGCAGTTGGAGATAATACATGGAACTCATCTTTAAGACGTGCAATAATTTTTTTGTTATTTTCACGATTCTCATCCTGAGTCTTGATGATTTCATTGCGTTTCTCAAAACTTTTAGCAAGCTCTGAAGCACATTCAATATGAAGCCTGGTGGGGGCGCCATATTTTAGGATAATTGCATTTACTACTTTAATACTTTGTGAAATTGCACGCTTCACAACTGGATTGGTGATTTGATTATTTTCTTCCTTTGAGAGAGCCGGCAAACGATTCGAGTCGCCAGAAAGTTTGGCGGTAAAGATATAACCAGCATCAACAACAGCTTTATCATAAGTTTCCCCCTGCAATATAAATGGAGTAATTTTACGAAGAGCCTCAAGTGATAAGTGACCAAAACCTGCGAAAGATTGCTTAATATTAGAGATTCCGTCAATAACCGAGGGTTTTAGGCCCAACTTCTCCAACTCTTCCCTAACCGAATCATCTTCCTTGTTAGCAGTAAGAACAAAGCCGATATTGTCAAACAATTCAATATTTGATTCAATATCTTTCCATTCTGCGGGCTGATCTTTGAGAGCCATTTTTATGGCATGATAGAATTTTAATTCTCCTAATTTTTGTTCAAGGGCTTTCTTTTTCGCTTCAGTCTCATCCTTAATGAGATCTTTTCTTTTCAGACCACGAACATAGTCAAAATTGATCTCGTCCTCCACATCCTCGGCTAGGATTTTTTGAATATGAGAATATTTTAAGACAGAAAGCTCTTTGGCTTTTTCGATACAAGCTGCAATTTCGTCGATAGTTAGTTTATTGCCCATATTATAGGTAAGATGGACCAGATCAGAAGCAAGACGAAAAAACTCAAAAGAATATGAGGCTCTTTGGGCGCGGGGTTTATCCTTTTCAAACTGACATTTTCCGCGCATTTCTTCAATTTGTTTTGGAGTTAAGAAACGACGCTGGAAAAAGACGCCAAAATTTGGACGATATAATAGATCTTTGATATTTTCTTCATTGAGGGCTGGATAGAATTCAGCTTGCTTGGAAAGAATTTTAGTGATTTCATTTTCAAAATCAGCCCTAGCAAATGAATTACTATAATCATCTGGCTTATTACGCTTATGAGCTTTGAATTTATCAGCGTGGTTAAGAGCTTCGGCAACGGTTTGATATTCTTTCAAAAATTCCTGATTGGCAGTAATGGCGCTTAAGGTCTTTTTATTTTCACTACTATCATTACTGGATTCAGTGCGACGATTTGATTTGTAACCACGACGTTTAGAGATGTGATATAGCGCGACGAATAATTCTTCAGGTGTGAGCTTCTCTGAGAGAGCTTTTTCACGAACAATATAAGGATCAATTTGATTTTTATGTGGCGTGAGAAGAGATTCGATTTGCTGCCTACTTAGGATTTTTTGCTGGACAAAGAATTGTTTGAGGAAATTCAGACGGATGCGACGCCTATGGAGACGTTTTCGCATACCGCGTTTTTCACGACGCGGAGTGGCGAGTGATTGGCCATTCTTGGGATTTTCTGCACCGTCGAAGATACGAACTCCGAGATCTTCAATACGTTTTTTGTCTAAGTTAATCACGGACCAACCGCAAGAGTTGGTGCCGATATCCAATCCTAAAGAGTATTTCATAACTAAGTTATACCATAACTTTTTATTTTGTCATGCAAAAGCGGAATGGGGATAAGGTGGGACTATTTAGAAATAAAAATAGATAAGGCACCCCACGAGGGAATGCCTTAGTGCTTTACATAGATTATTAGAAATCTATATTATTATAGAGACCTAATAAACTTCGATAGTAGTATAATCCTTACTTAAGGGATTATGGATATTATATATATCAGTTGGGGGGATATGTCAAGAAGCTATTTTTTATGATTAGGGATATTAAGACTGAGGTTTAGATTCTAATTTAAATAAACCATGGTTAAAAAATAAAGCCTCCTAGTCCCGAACCAAAATCGGGGGGAGGCTTTATTGTTTAGTATAGTATCATTGCTTGAGATGGATGTCAAATGATGCAAGGGTGGACTGACATAAATCTGGGGCCTTCAGTATGACTAAGCTAGTCTTTGAAGGCAGTTAAAATAACCAAATTGAGGCGGCGAGAAACTGTCATGATTTGGCCTTACTGCTGCTAATTCTGGGGGATGTAGATAATAAGGACGAAGGCTCCGACATGGATGCCGACCGGTTCGCTAATTACATTGATCTTTTGTTTTGTTCAAATTTCATTTTCCCTCTTGATTATTTTTTACTTTTCGTATAAGATGTAAGTACTGAGGCAGAAAACTCAGTACATTAAAAATCAATTTAGTAATGAAAAAATCAATATCGTAAACATAGATGTCTAAGATACATCTCATCTTCGCCTTTGGTTAAGAATAATACTCCGATGCGATGTTTGACCAGAGCAGACTGGCTTCCAAGCTATGTACTCTAAAAAAATGTTTAATTGTCAGACAATATTTGCACTTGAGGACTGTCCAAAAAAACGTATATATCAATATCGAAAGTACGAACGCGGGCATAACAGGGTGCTTACCTGAAAGTCGATATTGATAGATACGAGAAAAATGGGCAGTCGTTTTGTTAATTAAATTTATCATTAGGCTGAAAGGAATCATAATTATGGTTAGAAAAAACATTTTTTCGTTAGTTAAATTGTGGCACCCTTATAACAGGCTGGAGGTAATTAATGCCAAAAAGATTTTGGCGCGTAATCAATGCAATCCTACGAATTCTTTCGTTAATTCTACAGATTGCAAAGATTATCTGCGATCTTTTAGGCTAACCGCCGGCCTGTAGTCGTGAGAAAAAAATACATGGAATCATTCCCATCATTGATAAGAAAAATACGAGTAAAGTCTGGGTTGACGCAGACTGAATTTGCAAGATTATTGGACGTCTCGCCTATTTTGATCGCTATGGTTGAGACTGGACAAAAAGATGTTTCCAAATCGCTTGTTGAAAAAATTGCAAGAATTCTAGATGTACAGCCAGCATCTATCAGCCCTTTCTTATTTACACATAAAATTAGTTCGATAAAGGATCTCTCTTTTATTGAGCAGCAATTATATAAGTATGGCACAAAGCTTCAAGAACAATTAATAGAAAAGAAAGCTAAATTGCTAAGGAGTCGTATTGAAGAAGAAAAATAATCCTATTATCCCTATTAATATCAGAAGCAAGAATGAGCTGGCAAAGAGAATTTCAAACAAATATCTTTCTGTAAAAGATGCACTTGCTTTAATAAATGAAGTTAAGAATGATTTTGATAATTTATGGAAGGATAATCTAAAAAACTCAAAACCAAAAGAAGATAAGTGGGTTAGGAGCGCAAAAGGAACAAAACTAGGAATTCTACTTTCGCTTATTAATAAGAAATTATTTGCTCCTTTCGACAGTTATCTTCCTTGTAATATCTTTGGAGGAGTAACCGGGAAAAATACTAAAAGTGCTACATTACATTTGCTTGGTAATAAGCGAAAAAGAACATTACTTAAGATGGATCTTCATAGATTTTTTGAGCAAAACGATTACGAGAAGATAGTAGATTTCTTCCATAAAAAATCTGGATGTAGCTTGAGTATGTCTCATTTTTTTGCAACAATTTGCTGTGTGCCTCTTGGACAAAAAGGTACACAGGGGACAAAAAGAGTACTAGCAAGGGGCTTTTCGACCTCACCTAGGTTAGCAGTATGGTGCAATTTGCAAATTTTCAAACAGATTGACAGAAAGTCAAGAAGTATACTAAAAGGTTTTGACCCAAGAATATCATTTTATGTGGATGATATCGGGATAACGGCCAGTCGAGCTAATCTCAATAAGATGATAGATGTATTTCATTGTGTCAAGAGCCTATTAGACAGTAGTGGTAATTATAGACTAGAGTTAAACACCGAAAAATGCCTCATAGTGGATTACTTAAATAATACATATGATATAAATGGTGAATATATTGGAAAAGGTCATTTTGAACATCTAGGCAACGAGCTTAAAAGAAATACTGTCACACCAGGAATCAAGACTATGTCAAAACTTAGATCTTACGAGGCTAAACTAAAAACTCTAAGCGGACAAGAATACAAGCGATGTCTTAATTCTATTAAAGCACGCAAACGTTATGTCCACTACACGCGGAGCTAATATTGTTTTATTTATATTTGAAGATCAAACGCCATCAATATAAACGAAACGATAAAGTTTACTGCTGTTACATTATATTAATATAAGATTACATTTTTTAAATCTTCTAGTATTTAAAAATTTTTTTTACATGTGTGTTTCTATTTTTTAATAATTTATTTATTAAATTCTTTAAAATCCTAGACAACTCATTATGATGAATTATTATTATAGAAAATACAATAATTCCTTGTGCGATATATAGGAGGCCTCCTTCGATTAGTAGCATAGTAACACATTGAAGCAACAGCAATATATATGAAAAAACCTCTTTTACAATATTTTTAGACTTAAAATTGATTTCTTTTTTTATTTTCAACAGTCTAAGATACCAAACTATAATATATGCAATAAGGGTCGCAATTGCAGCCCCCATGGGTCCAATTAAAAACACAAGAGAGAAATTTAGTACCGTGTTTATTATTGCACCACATAAAGTAGTAAATGCTATCGTCTTTGAATCCTTTATTGCTGAAAAATATCCACCAAGTACGGTTATTAGCGAGGCAAAAACTGTAGAAACCATTAAGAATGGTGCAAACCTCCAGGCGTTATAAAACTCACCCGAGAACATGATTGACGCAATAATCTTGTTGAAGAATATTAAAACAGAGCATGAAACAGACGTCAATAAGCTTATTAAGCTATACGTTTGCATTAGAAAATTAAAGTTCTTATTTTTTATTTCTTTGACTATAGATAATATCCATGCCTGATTAAAAACACCAACCAAAATATTTAATATTGATGGTATTTTATATGCAACCGAATAAATACCGTTTTCTGAGAACCCACAAAGTATTGTTATAATAAGGTGATCAGATGCTGTTATCCCCCACCAACTTGTAGATTCTATAATCAATGGGGTACTATAGACAATCATCTCTCTTTCTAAACTTTTTTGTTTTTCCTTAGACTTTTTTCTATACGCGATTTTAGTGATAAATATTAGATACAATACTGGAATAATCAACCCAATAATATTGGCGAGAAAATAACCATCAAGCCCCATTCTAAGTACTACTAAGAAAATAATGTTTAATATGATGGTCGATATTGTGTTTAATATACCGGCAAATGCTAAGTTGGCGACACGATTTATACCTCTAGCATATTGTGTAAACAAGGTATATAGAATCTGTGATGAATAAAAAAGTATCAAATAAACTGCATATCCTAAGAGGCTAGGGACTATATTAAACATAGTATTAAACACGACTAATACGCTAAATATGAATATGGAGATCAATGTATATTTCATTCCAATATACATAATATCCTTTTCGCCATATTTACCATCCAGTAAAAAACGCACTACCGACTCAACTATATTTAAAGATATAATTGGCATCACTAGCCATATAGTAGTGTAAACAATATCATATGTTCCATATTCCGATGTCGATAATATCTTAGTATAAAGGGGCACTAGTAGGAAAGTAAGTACCTTTGAACCAAAATTACTTATAGTCAAAAGGCCCATATTTTTTAGTAATTTCCCGTATTTACTATTCATATATTTTTACGCCTTATTACTTGAATTGCTTAACTTTGAGATTCTTATTTTTTCTTTTATATAAAAGATTACATATAGCAGTTTTATGTATTTATGCTCAAGCAGAAAAAGCACAATCCTAAAGTCCAGCCTCAATGCATTATTCTTTAAATCACAATCTCCTTGCATATATATTTCATACACTTTATTTATATCAGAAAATGACTTTTGAATATTTCCAGATCTTACTGCAAATGAGATTGCGTTTGGGTACATTCTTAATAGATTGACATTGTAGTTCTCTTTGTATAAATCGAAAGTGCTAAATTTTTCAAGGCATTTTTTCATATAAAAATGATATTTTTTTGACATACTAACAACGTCGGACTTATATGAATTTATTAGTGATCCTGAATTCCTTTGGTAAACATATAGGGGGAGTTTTATTAATGAAATTTTATTAATACATAATAAAAGTTCAAGCGTAAAAAGAAGATCCTCTCCGATCGAAACATCACTATTAAAAGCAATTTTGTTTGCGAATAACACTCTTCGCTCTATCATGAGACGCCATACGGCACCAAAAATAGACCTGCCATCACCATACCCAATAAGTAATGGTATATACTTATCTTTAATCTCTTTTTCATTTAATATTTGCCTATCCCATGGGAACTCTTTTATTATTCTAGAACCATTACTATACTCTTCAAAATACTCACATACTGCTACTGGTGTATTGTCTTCTTTGATGCGATTGACAAAAGTCTCGATCATTTTTGGCATTAAATAATCATCTACATCTACAAAGCAAATATACTTTCCATTTGATTTTCTAATTCCGAGATTTCTTGCATTTGAAACATTCGGTATTTCTGTATAAAAATACTTTATCCTTTTATCCCCAATAGATTTGACTATTTTCTCAACGCCCTTATTACGTCCATTCTCAACAACTACTATCTCAATATTCTGATACGTTTGCGCTCGTATTCCTTCATAACACTTCAAAAAAAATTTCTCTGCATTGTAACATGGAATAATAATACTAACTAAAGGCTGTTTCATAATTGCCCTTTTGTTTTTCTATAAATTAAATAAACTACTGCGGCTGGAAATAGCGTGATTGATAGAACTAAATTTGGTGATATTGTTATTGGATTTTTCTTACATGACATTTTAATCATTTCAATATTTAATATACATTTTATTCTTTTGGCTATACGGATCTTTGTTGGGTACTTGCCTAAATAATAATACCTTGAGTATAATAAAGTCATTGTATTATTATAATTACTCTTCCACAACCTATACAGATTATTAGTATAACCACTTGGTAGGTATTCACTTTTTACTATTGGGTCATCAATAAATAGGAACTTACCATTATGTGATAATTTATTATAAATAACTTCCTCACTCATAAATTTTTCATCTGCACAACTTTTTATATGTAGTTTTTTTAGTGTTTCTGTTTTATGGACAATAGTAGTTTCTATTATCTTCTTTGCAATAATCGATAATTCCTGGACATCAACTTCTATTGGGACATCTTTATTTATTTTTTTATTATGAGGAAAGATAATACCAATTGCTGAACTACTCAAAATGCTGATCGAATCGTAAATAGCTGTTATCCCTTTTTTGTTCATAAAATAATCATCACTATCCACACAACATAAATACTTGGTTTTACACGTGGATATAGCTCTCTGCATTGCAATAAATTTACCACTATTTTTTTGCCTAATAAATTCGACTGCTATTTTTTTCTCTTCTTTGATCTGAAAAATAAAATCTGATATATTTTCACTAGATCCGTCATCAATTATGAGCCATACGAATTTTTTATTAGTTTGAATACATAGACTATTATAAAGACGTTTTAGTTCTGGTAGTCTATTATATGTCGGAGTAAAAATTGTCAATTCTATGTTTTTCATTTTTCATTATCTTCTTTAAATATTCCTTCTGATAGTAGAATAAGCGAACTATTTACAGAAATGCTTGGTAAGAAACTTTCTGTCACTGAGTATGATAAGTAGTAAAAAATCAATAAAAGCTCTGGTACCTTTTTATCATTTTTAAACTTTTTTTGCATATTGAAATGCATTATACTAATTATGAGAAATAGTATAATACCACCCTCATACAGTAACGAAATGTACCCATTATCTATATTGACAATCTTTGAAACCATATTATTTCCGAAAATACTTGGCACATGCTGTGAAAGTAAGATACTATTATATTGCAATCTTCCACTTAGAAAAATATCTACAGTATGCATTTTCTCTGGGTTTACTAAATATAATACACTTAGCCCAAAAGAAATAATCATAAAAATTACATATGAGTAACCCAGTACATTAATTAATCTGTTCTTTTTGTTTGACCTTGATATTTTTCTTTCAATATATGTCAGGATCAGACAAAAAAGGACAGTTATAAATCCAGTCCTTGATAGTGTATAGATATACATAGCAATATTTAACAAAAAAATGGATATAAATCTAATAAAATTTAGTTTTTTATAGTTCAAGAATAAATATAGAAATACAATTGACGAAAACATAATATGTGCTTCATTTGCATGTGTGTACCCCAGGGTGTGTCTACTAATAAATTCTCCATTTCTGTACATTATTGAGATTGGATTTCCATTAATTCCTGTGAAGGTTAAAAATACCATCATTATAAATGCAGCCAATCTTGCATAAAATGTATATTTTAGGACTTTCTTAATATCCATATTCTTCAATGAACTTAAAGCAATGACAGTGAACAAAAGTGTTGGACTATGGCCGATAATAAGATTTAATACACTAAAAAGAAATAATCCGAATAAAACAGCTAGTTCTCTTTTAGAATAACTACTATTAATGACTTTTGTAAAAATTGGAATAGAAATAATAACAAAAAGAGATACATAGATAATATTACCTGCTTGCATTCCAACTCCTTTGAGAAAGGATATTAGTGAAAAAAATACTATAACAAATGTGTTCATTTGATGCCTATTATTTTTTTTATGGTGGACTTTATCGGAATTAAAAAATATGATATCCTTCTAAGAATCTTGGAATTTGACTTCCATGATGCGTCATAATGATGAATCGAATATGTATTGTCAGTAATATTGATTTTATTTGTTCCAATGACTTTTGGACAGAAAAAATTAGTTGGATATATAACAATATTTTTTATCGTTTGAGTTTTATTCTCAGCTGTCAGCCCCTCATTAGCTAGTAATTTCGACGTTATCTTAACACATGTAGTTTTTATCCATTTATTATTCTTTTTGAGAAATGGTGTTATCTCGTAATATTCTTTGTTTTCTTTAATATAATTATTACCCTTCTTTGCTCCAAAACCTAATCCAGTATTGATACACCCAGGCTGCTCCATACCCAAAAAACATTCATTTTTAAGTAAAGGATCCCAAGATTTTATAATCTCAACATCTGTGTCTAAATATATTCCACCATGACTATAAACTATATCTAATCGTGCATAATCACTGAGAAAAGCCCATTTTTTATTCTCAAAACAATACCTTGTGTATGGGTTTTTATAAACATCATAGTTAGACTCATCCCATCGGATGATTTTATAGTCTGGACAAAATTTTTTCCAACTATTGATACACTTTTGCACTTCTTTTGGAAGTTCTTTGCCGCCAAACCAGCAGTAATGAATTATTTTCGGTATCATAAAATTTCCCTAGTTATAAGATCATTGAATTTTCTACTAAAAACTATGTTATTATCAATTTTTTCTACATTCTTAACATAATGTTTATCTAAGTTGGTTATTATGTCATTATAAAGTTTATTTAATTCTTCCTCTAATATAATTCGCCCTGAAAACACTGAACTATATTTCTTACAAAAATCAACCTGATGATCATTAACATGTTCGCCATATTTCCTCATGCGTGGAATAACTATTGGTGTTTTTCCATATTGAAGTGGAATTATAAAACTAGACGGCCCACCATGTGTAATAACTATTTTAGCGTCTTTTATCTTTTGAATCATCTCCTCATAAGAAAGAAATTTTTCCCAAGAACAATTTTCTGGAATGTAATCGGAAAAGCCAGTCTGGATAAAAACTTCGTCCTTGATTTTTCCGTCTTTTTTTAGTTGATCTATTTTCTTTATCAGGCGGTTAAACTGCTGCTCATGAGTTCCTACAGTAACAAAAATCATAATACTCCTAGAAAATACTCCCTAAATTGATGGAATTTTTGTAAACATTAGTCATTTCCTCCCATTGCACAATAGTTTTATCGCAAACCGGTTGGACTAATTTACCAGTCATTGTAGGCTTATCTATTCTATCAAAAACCTCAATGTAGATATTTTTTGTCCTAAAGATTTTTCCGATATAAAAGAAAGGCACCGCAATGGCAGCTCCATCTGAAATTATCAAGTCTGGTTTTTCCCTTCTTAAGACTTTAAGAGCAAGAAATGTGTTTTTAATTAGGTTCGGGATGTTCCTATTTGTAGGAAAATGACAGTAATAGAGTTTTTCATCTTTAAGGAGACTATTTGCGTCTTCCTTATCAAAGGTTACCCAAAAATGTTTTTTATCCTGCCAAAAAGGTTTTAACTGGTATAACTGCGCAAGATGACCGCCACTTGAACAGACAAGACAGATTTTAATTTCTTGCAAATTTTTCTTTTCTTTTTGCATCAATTTCAGCGGTCCAATTATTTTACTATTATTCTACTTATCATACCTTATTTTTGACAATTTGTCAATTTACTGTGGTAGTTGATTTTGGATAATATCGCGTACAAATTGCCCCTAGATCAAAACCCGAAATATTCGGCATTAAAAAGGGAGGCCTCTGCCTCCCAAGTCATACTAAAACTCTTCTTTTTTGCTTTTTCTCTCATACCTTCTATCTAACAACCTCATCACCATTAGAGCCGACAATATGAATCTTGCGGTCTGAATCACTATGTTTTAACGATCCTCCCTGCGGATTATCAAGCTTTGTCTGGTCGATGGACTCAGGGTGGGTTGATTCCTTCTTCACTTGAGATGTCGATTGAAAGTGTGTACTTCCCACAAGTCTCTTAATCGTCTCCGGGGAGAGTTGTTTGACTTCTGCTGATGCGGTCGGACACATCTTAAAATTCTCTGGAAGTGGCTGTGCTCCTTTCTTCAGCATCTCGTAGATCTGCAGATTGCTTTTTGAGCCGCGAAATAATTCTGACGATTTCTTATTATCTAAAGATTTAATAATTAATCGCAAATTATGGCTCAGTTCACTAGCAACCTTCACACATAGCGTCTTATTCTCAAACTCCTCATTAATCTGAGTCTCGAGAGCAAGTAGCTTACCCTTCAGCGAAGCAACACAGTCGCTGGCGCACTCAATGTCCTGATAAAACTGGCGACCCAGTTCAGTATGCTTCTTAAAAAACAGCTTGGCGAATGGATCGTCGATCAGCTCCTGGAAGAGCTTCAAAATCCACTTCTCCTCATCGAAGATATAAACACAGATCGAGGAGACGATTGTAGCCGCCGCATAGTCCGGATAATTATGATAATACTCCAAGACTTTTAGAAATTCCGCTCTTAGAAGCTTCTCGTAATATTCCGTTGCCTGCAACAAAATCTGCTCAAAAGCCATATATTCGACCCTTTGAACATCAATCATATTCAGAGGAACATAAGCCTTAATGGTGGCAAGCATCTGACCAGTCTTCCCCACCAGATCCAGCTTAGCCTTCACTAACTCATCCGTATAAGTGAAAAATAATTTCTCGCTTATACTAACCTGGCTGGAATTTGTTGCCTCGATTATTGCATTTGTTTTTGCATATGTTTCTGTTTTCTTCATTTCTTCTCCTTTGTTGTGTCTTTTGACACGGAAACTAAGATGGAGATCCCATCTCGACATGCTCAATTGAGCGGGGTTCAAGAGTTCTAGTATTTTAAAATACTTTACTATATCACCGTAACATGTTCTATTAAAACATAAATAATATATAGTGCAAGGATAAACGTTTTGAAAATGTGATTTTGTACGTGTAATTATAAATGTTTTTGAAAATGTGATTTTTTTGTGAGCATGAAAAAGGGAGCCGCGGCTCCCATAAAATCGTTAAGGCTTTGTAGTTTTGTATTTAATGATCCTTATTCAGTTGTAGTTTTTGATGTATACGACCGGAGAATCCAGTTATACACCTGATGCCTCGCTAAGATGTGTATATTAAACCCCAAATTCACTCGTTTGGACTAGTCGCTCATTATGATCTCTTTGTGCGGCATACCAATGGCACTGGAGAACAGGAGGAAGATCCGTTTCGTCGAATCCATAATAAGCTGCGTCCCTCATAAACATATCGAGCAAAATTGGGATGCTCTTATCATCATGCGGCTTAAGCTTGAGACGAGAAATCCTCAGTACAAGCTCCGGATATTCATAGAGGACTCTATCGAAGAAAAGCTCATTTTCCCTTGCCTCGTCGCCGTAATAGATCAAACCGGTACTCCTAAAAGAGTTCATGAAGCGCAAGAACTTCTTCTTCGTACCAATAATCTTGAACCGACTAAGCTTGCAGAACGGATTCTTTGTCGCTTCATCTATTGAATTCGCCTGATCCCACTTAGTCCTAAAAAAACCAAATATCATCTTTTCCTCCTTGAAAGGATTTTTTTGCTTAACGATTTTTTAATGTACATTTGTTGCTGTCCTAGGATGCAACACGAGTATTATAGACTGTTTTTAAATTTTAGCAAGGGTCTAGCGAGGGGAGAGCGGGAAGATATAAAAAAGGAGCCGAAGCTCCTTAAATTGGTAGGACGTGCTGTGAAAAAATCCAGAATCCACTTTAGGCGTCAGGAAAGCTACCACCTTGTACCCTCGCTACCACCTTAAGTCATCACCAAAAGACAAAACTTTATTCATCTTGAATATCTGTTTGAACTAGTGGCTCAAGATAATCAAGTAGGGCGCCAACAGAGTACTGCTCAAGGGCGAGCTGCTCATTCCTTAAAACCCAGTTAATCTGAATAATCATCGTATCAATCGTTTTATATAGATGTGGATGCTTATTGCGAATTAGGTAAAGTGACTGTTGACACTCTGACAGAAGCTCGTAAAACTTTGCCAACTCTTCTCTACTTCTTCGCATAGCCGAAAGATACTCTTCAAGAACACCAGAACGAATACTTGCATAAAAATTCACAAAGGGACTTTTTGTAAGTAGCATAAAATCTTGATAAATAGTTCGCTCCTCTTTAAGAAGTTGGACATAAAAATCAACGATATTCTCAATGTCATTGAGAGTGAGTTCGGAGACTTGCTTATCTTGAATCTGGTCTATGTCAGAGGTTTCGCTAAAGAAAATAAAAGCGTCATAGTCCTCTGTGAGATCAAAGAATTGATACTCAAGAGTGCCATATCCTAACTTATCGTCAAAAGCCTGATCAAGGGTGATGAGGCTTTTGATATTGGCGAAGAGATTATAAATACAACTAATCGTGACTTCCCTCTCGGTGACGCTGGTATTTATAACCTTAATAATAGTGCCAACAACTTCGGTGAGTTCACTTGATAAAATTTTGTCATCGTATTGGATTAACATATTTTCCCCCTTTTTCTAAGACGAGATTATAATCTCAAAATTAGCACGGTTTTAAATTACTTTACCGGGCTGGTAACGAGCATATTATAACATTGATTAATTATATTTCAAATTGAGATTTTTCAGGAAGGATCTCCGCAAAAGCTTGTTCAAGCGCGGTTTTAGTTTTGGCTGGATTCTTTACTTCACCGTCATTAATACAAAGAAGATGATACTTCTGCTTTCTAACCATTTGAACAATTTTTTGATTGTTATCATCCTCGCCAAGCATGGTGTGGTGGGAGAATTTAGCAGAACGTGGCACAAAAGCCCCGTCAAGAAGTTGGGTGTAGAAAAATATCAAATGTGAGATATCTTGACTGGAGCGGAATGGGTGAGCTGAAGTCGCCTCGAGTTGTTCTTTATATTCTCGCCAAACTTCCTTAAAGGTCGACTTTCGATAGGACGAAGCACAATGCGGGTCATAGATAAGCGAAAACTCTTTCCAAGGAGAGAGTAGGAAATTTCTTAGATTAAAAATACCATATTTGAGATTATAAGCCTTAGAAAAATGCTGACGATAGAACTCTGATTTGCGATATTTTTGGTTAATTAAAGTCATGTTATTCATTTGAATGTATGGGAATATATCACGTGACGGATTATTTATTAGAATATTTTCAGCAAAGAAAGCGCGCGGGAGATAGGTTTTTTCTTCGGTCTTAGCGTGACCTTGGTTTTTAGCTTGGTTTTTAGAGCTAGCTTTTATAAAGAAATCAGTTGGTTTTGTGACTTTCAACAGATAAAAATCATCATTAAAATAGACGAAATACTCTGAGAGCCCGGGTATTAGATGGAGGTGATTTTCTATAGTATGAGAGTTGAAGGTGGGGAGGAATTGTTGCGGAATAAAATTCTCATGACGAATAATTTTTAATTTAGGATGAGCTAGGTTTAGCCAGCTTGGAAGATGCCCATAGGTGACAAAGAAAATCCGATTAACCCATGGAGCGAATTTTTCTACACCCCGGAACCAGAACTTTAGAAGATCAAAATCATTGCGAAAACGAAGAGCGGAGGAGTCGATTTTTGGAGATTCTTCAGAATATGTTTCTTGAAGAGCTCGTAATTTATCAGCCAACCATTTTGGATCGGTACCATCAACCCAAGTGATGACAAAATCTATTTTTGGTTGCTGCATGGGGACCTCCCGATTAATTATTTATTCTCAGATTCAGCTTTCTTTAAAGCTTCATCAATCATCTCATGAACCGTCTTTTTAAAAGTTGCTTCGTTAACAGAGATGCTAGGAAGTTTATTGCCATTAATAATAATAGTTGGAGTTTCGGTGATATTGACTAGCTTTGCAACGGCCATATCGGATTTGACCTTTTTCTTGACCGCTTCACTATTCATATCGGCGAGAAATTGGGTAGAGTTGCCTTTATTACCCGAGACCTCCTCAAAATAAGCTTTGAACTTGGCGTCACGTTTTTCAGAGTCCAATCCTTCCCACTCGGATTGATTCTTAAAGAGAAGAGTGGCGTAAGGTTGCCAGTAACCCTGAAGTGCCGCAGCGTTGGCGGCATGGGCGGCTGCAGTACCATTTTTATGATAGCTAAGAATAAAACTGCGAAAAATGAGACCGACCTTGCCCTTATATTCCTCGACAATTTTAGATAGATAAGGGAAAGTGGTGGCACAGCCTGGACACTGGTAGTCTGCATACTCAACAATTAAAACCTTAGCATCCTTATTCCCCTTATAGTTATCGCCAAGATTGCCGTTTCGCTCGTCTTTTTCAATATACTTTGAACGATCCAAAGACGCAATCCATTGGTCGTATTGTTGATTCTGATTATAAGAATAAATGCAGAGAGCTAAAAAACCGATAATCAATGCGCCAAAGGCAATAATTGGTAATTTCTTCATAAACCTCCTAAGCAAAATCTATCGCTTAATTCAATAAATTTTTGTATAATATAGATATTAGCATATTTTAGCGTGTTTGTGGGCAGTGCGACGAAAACGGAGGTAAAAAATGGACGATACGAGTACGGACCAAGGTGCGGATTTAAACCAATCTTCAGGGATTTTTGGTGAGGAGAAAAAGGGGATTTTTGCTCAGATCGGTGAGAAGTTTGGTGGACTCTTTCGGGGGATAGCTAGGACTTTAGGCAAGATCGCTGTTGAGAAAAAATCACCTGATGATGAAAATTTTGATGATGGTAGGTCTGTTGATGGTAGCTCTGATGGTGGTAACAGCAATTTTGAGTCTACCTCTAAGCATGAAAATATTAATGAGGCAGCAAGCTTGGTCGATTCTTCTTTTGTTGGCCCAATGAACCGAAATATTTTCACTGATAAAGATGCGGCGGTAAACCTAACGCGACACGAAGTTGAGATGAGTGAAATTGAAGGTATAAACGAACCTGATACTGAGAACAGTGCGGACCGAAGCATCACATCCGAAAATCTTCCTGAAATCTTTTACCCTGAAACAACCGAGGACTTGGTGTGGTTGATAAATAAATTGCCTGAAGAAGTAATCTCGAAGCAGCAAAGAAGAACGATGGCGGCAGCAATGAGCTTTGACAGTAAACTTGTCAAAGAAGTGATGACGCCAAAAAATGAGGTGATTATTATTCATGAAAATGACTTTATGGGACCTTTGACTTTATCCCGACTCTACCAATCTGGCCTGTCACACTTCCCTGTGGTGGGGGCGAGGGGTGAGATTGTAGGATTAATTCATACCAAAACGTTGTTCAGCCTGAGTGTAAAAGAGACGGATCGGGCCTCGGCATTTCTTGACAAGAATGTCTATTTCATGAGCGAAAATTACACCTTAAAAGAGGCACTTTTGGCATTCATTCGTACAAGTTGCTACTTCTTTATAGTGGTGGATGACCACGGAAAAGTAACGGGACTGATGAGTTTTCATAAATTGATTGAAATGATTGTAGGGAATCTGCCGGAATCAGATTTTGATATGGATCAAAATTTAATGTCGGTAGTGAAGTACGCAAGGACTTTGAAAGAACCGAAATAGTTTCGAAGAGGCGAGGTTTTTAGTTTTTGTTAAAGCCTGAGTAGATACGCACCTACTTATAAAAGAGAGAAATTAAATGAGCTTTAGAACAATTCATAAGACAAGACGAGCCATCACGGCTTTGATTTTGAGTGGCGCGGTGATCCTGACAATTATCGCAAATCCGAACGCCTGGCAGAAAAAAGCTGAATCAAGCGCAAAGGAAGCGACGAGTGCCGACTCGGTAGAAAAAGGTGCTTCAGGTAGCGGCGAGCAACGAGCCGAGGGAGTGCCACTTGCGACAGAGCTATTATCTAAACTTGAAATAAAGGGGCGGGCGCCAAAAACTGGTTATAAGCGAACGGAATTTTATAATGGCTGGCCAGACATTGAAGGCTGTAATTTAAGACAGCGAATTCTGAAGCGAGATTTTGGCGAGACAGCAAAGGTGGATAAAAAATGTAATGTGGTGGCTGGAAAGTTTTATGAACCTTATACTGGCGAGGAGATGGAGTTTCATTCAAGACAAGAAATCTCAAAACAGGTACAGATAGACCACGTGGTGGCACTGTCGGATGCTTGGCAAAAAGGAGCACAGTATAAATCCGCCGAAGAGAGGCTGAAGATTGCGACGGATCCTTTAAATCTAATTGCGATACAGGCAGCCGCGAATCAGCAAAAATTAGATGGAGACGCGGCAACATGGCTGCCGAAGAATAAGAGTTTTCGTTGCCAATATGTGGCGAGACAAATCTCGGTCAAATATAAATACTCACTTTGGGTAACTGAGTCCGAAAAAGAAGCAATGAGAAAAATTTTGGAGACATGTCCAAAACAAAGAAGTTATTAAATTACAGGGGTAATTTCTTAAAACCATTAACTATTATACGTAAGGAAATTTTGCAATGTTATGATGCAATCAAATATATTTATAATTAATTATTATGACTATTTATTCATTTTCTAAATTTGCAAATTACACACATATTCATATGTATGCTTTTTTTAACTCATTTACTAAAGCTCTGAAGGAAAAAGGGCTAGAGGATGCAAACTATCAGATTGACGTAGATATTGATGGTAATGTGGCAAAATGGATACTTGATACGCCTGAGAAAAGAATTTCAAATATCTTTAAATCCATAATGCAGGATTACGTATTTAATGACGAAGAGATAAAAATGGCCATATCAAAGATTGAACAAAAGAACGACTTTATATCAAAAATCAAAGACCTGGTTTTACTACGAAATGAAATTACTAAGGTTGATTTTACGAAGAAAAAGCCTGAATCTACCGACGATTCAATGGAATCTCCAGCGATTGACTTCTATAAGTTAGCCTAGGCTTAGTGGATCTATTGGTTCATGATATAATCTACAGAGATAGATAATATTTGGAGAACTGCCTTGAATCTAAAAATTGGAATTGTGGGATTACCGAATGTGGGGAAATCGACATTATTTAACGCATTGACAAATGCGCATGCTTTGGCTGCAAACTACCCCTTTGCAACAATCGAGCCAAATGTAGGAATTGTGCCAGTACCTGATGAACGACTAGACGTTCTGGAAAAAATGTATGCAGCTGAGAAAAAGATTCCCGCAACTGTGGAGTTTGTTGATATCGCCGGGCTTGTCGAGGGGGCGTCGAGGGGTGAAGGATTGGGCAATAAATTTTTAGCACACATCCGCGAGTGTCAGATCATTTGCCATGTAGTGCGAGTTTTTAAAAACGACGACATTATGCACGTTTCCGCCAATGCAAACACTCCGGCACCGGTTGATCCTAAGGCAGATATTGAAATTATTCAAACCGAGCTGGAACTTGCTGATTTTGAAACCCGTGAAAAAGTTGAGGCTAAACGTAAGAAAAATAAGGATACGAATGAGGAGAAAATTCCATATCTTACAGAAAAGCCAGTAATCTATATGTTTAATGTGGACGAGAGTGAACTAACAAACGAAGACTTAAAGAATGAACTCCGTGCACTCGTGCAACCTGCGCAAGCAGTTTTTGTGAACGCAAAGCTGGAGGAAGAAATGACCGGTATGAATATGGCAGAAAAGATGGAATTTCTTGAGAGTTATGGTGTCAAAGAAGACGCTTTGGGGGAGCTAGTGAAAGCAGCCTATGACACTCTGGGATTACAATCCTTCTTGACCGCTGGTAAAAAAGAAGTGCGAGCCTGGACAATTAAAAAGGGAGCCACAGCACCGGAAGCCGCAGGTACAATCCATACCGATTTTGAGCGTGGTTTTATTGCAGCAGAGGTTATGAAATATGACGATTTAGTAAACCTTGGTAACGAAGCAGCAGTGAAGGCAGCTGGAAAATTGGCAACTGTGGGTAAAACCTATATCATGCAGGACGGGGATATTGTCGAATTTCGCTTTAATGTTTCAAAGTAACACTTAGCTTCTTAAGAATGTTCGATCCCCTGCTATAATCAGAGTATGATTTTAGGCATTGATGAAGTTGGACGGGGGCCATATGCAGGACCGCTAGTAATTGGTGCCTGTATTTTGCCAGATGCTGAAAAAATTAGAGAGGAACCCGAAAAATATCATTGGATATCAGAACTTACTGATTCAAAAAAATTGACAGCTAGACGTCGGGAAGTGCTGTATGACAAAATCAAAGAAGGAGCTGCAGCAGCTGCGACAGGTTGGGTCTCTGCGAATGAGATTGACGAGATTGGATTATCTGAGAGTTTGAAACTGGCTTGCCGAAGGGCAGTGAAACAGATACAAGAAACCCATGTACCTTTTTCTGAAATAATTATTGATGGGACAGTGAATTTTTTAAGTGGAACGCCGCTTGAGAAATACGTTTCCACTTTAAAGAAAGGTGATCTTTTGATTAAGGAAATTTCGGCAGCTAGTATTCTGGCAAAGGTGGAGCGAGATCGATACATGGCGGAACTAGCAGAAAAGTATCCTGAGTACGGATTTGAAAAGCATGTGGGTTATGGAATGGCGGCGCACCAGAAAGCGATGGAGGAGTTTGGTTTAACGCCGGAACATAGACGTTCGTTTCGACCAGTGCGTGAAATAGTATTGAAACAGCTTGGGACTGAGCGACAAAAAGCCAAGGAGGCGAGCACAAAAAATGAGAGCACGACAACCGGGAAATCAGACGCAAGAAATGAGAGCACAACAACTAGAGAGCTCGGCAATCTTGGCGAAGAGAAAGTTGCGGAATTTTTAATTTCTAAGGGACATGAGATTATTGCCAGAAATTTTAAAACAAAGTATTTTGAAATCGATATTATTTCAAAACTAGATGATTCCCTATTTTTTACGGAAGTAAAATATCGTAAAACTGCGAAGTTCGGGGAAGCTACTGAATTTGTCGATCGAAAAAAGCAAGAACAGATGCGATTTGCTGCGGAAAGTTATTTGGCAATGCATCCGGAATTTAAAGATTCTACAGTCAGACTGGCGGTGGCTGGAGTAGGTGGCGGAGATTTTCAAATCGAAGACTGGATTATTATTGATTAATTATCTTAGAAAATAGGATTATGGTGAAACTCAGATTATAAAATTATAAAAAATAAACCTCGCATGAGGTTTATTTTGAATTTTCTAGTCTTATTCAGCAGCGACTTCTTCAGTCTTTTCAGCTTCGACAGGTGCTTCAGCTGAAGCCTCTGCTGGAGTTTCAACAGCTGCGTCTTCCTTGAGGGTATTGACTGCAACACGATCAAAGTCCTTAGCAACGAGACGAGCGGATTTACCAGAACGGTTGCGGAGGTATGAAAGATTGTTGCGGCGAACCTTAGCGCGCTTAACAATTTCAACTTTTTCGACTAATGGGCTGTGCATTAAGAAAGATTTCTCAACACCAATACCGGAAGCAATTTTACGCACAACGATGCGTGCAGTGTGAGACTCTTTGCGGTCTACACGGATTACGACACCTTCGAAAACCTGAAGACGGAATTTTTCGCCTTCTTTAATTTTCTGAGTTACCTTAACGGTATCACCAGAGCGAACATCAACGATGGCTTTCTTTTTCTGGGCGTCACTAATTTTTTTCAACACTAGAAAACTCATATTTTACCTTTTATTACTTAAAACTTGACCTATTTTAACATAGTTTTATGGAAAATGGAAGAGGTGAGACCATTAAAAGACAGTGGTGTCGAAACCGGCCTGAGGATTGTTATCTTTGAAGGTTTTACAAGAATACTTCATATTAGGGTCAGATTCATATTTGTTAAGAACAGTCACGGCAGCTTTCATATCTTCGGAAACGTTTTTACACTCGATGACACCCATGCCATTGGCGGCATAAACACCGACGAATTGCCAGGAACCACTGGGGAGATTACGACTATAAACATTGGTTTGTGCGGCCATACCGTGATCGACATAGCGAGGCATAGCTAAACCATTAGGATCGACCACTTTCTCCATTTTTGAGACATTGAGTTTGGCAACCACCTTTGTGCCATCCTCGTTCGTAACAATGCGACCACCGGTGATGCGATAATCATCACCAACGATGGTAGTAAGTTGAGCAAAGTTGATGTTTAGATCATTCCATTTAACAATCTGCTTCTCGGCCTTTTGCTCTACTTTCTCCTCAGTTTTAGTCTCGTCCTGCGCTTTATTATCAACTACCTTAGTCTTAGTGGCAGCCTCATACTCAGCAATGACAGTCTTACTGTCGGTCAACTCCTTTTGGTATTGCTTGACCAAATTGGTTCCTTCATTAATTTTCTGATTACTATAAAAATAGAGGAAGCTAGTAGTAAGAAGAAAGATGACGGACAAAACAGAGGTGACAATACCAACGATTTTCCATGGGTTACCTGGCTTCTTTAGCTCTTTGATATTATCATAACTTGAAGTATCAAAGCTAGATTCTTCCGCGAGCTGCTCAACATAACTGGCGGGAGCAGTGGATTCAGCCTGTGCAAACTGATCAACTGAAGTTTGTGGTTCGACCTGGTTTGACTCAGCTGAAGATTGTGTTTCGACCTGATTTAATTGCCCAACTGAAGCTTGTGGTTCACTTTGAGTAAATTGCTGATCTTGACTATTTTGTTCGTTTTGGTCCATTTTTTACCTCTTATTTATATCACCCTTGATATTTCATCCAATGTGGTTTCACCACGCAAACAGGCTAAAATGCCCTTCTGTTCGAGCGTAATGAGACCGGCTTTTCTGGCGGTTTTCTCAATAGCATCAGTATTAATATCCTCAACGTCACCACGGATATATTTCTGAACTTCCTCAGAGACGGTGAGCTGTTCCATAATCACCTTACGACCCTTATAGCCGAATGGATCATCAATTCCAGACGGGACGGCCTCGAAGAGAGTGAAGTTATCTGGATCAAGATTAAATCCGAGCTGATCATAGAGCACCTCTTCAGGAAGACCTTCAAGCTTTGAGAGTACAAATTGGCGGGTAGTCTCATCAGGGGTAAATTCGCGTTTATTCTCTGACAAGCTACGCACGAGCCGCTGAGCCATCACCATGCGAATGGAGCTGGAGAAAATTGGATTAGTACCAATCAGGTCGATCATACGAGAGAAGGCGGCTGCGGTGGAGTTGGCGTGGAAAGAACTGAGAACAAGGTGACCAGTAATAGAGGCCTGAATTGCGGTTTTTGCAGTATCGCCATCACGAATCTCACCAACCATCACAACGTCAGGGTCGAGACGAAGAATGGAGCGTAAACCGTCAGCAAAAGAGCCGCCTTCTGTAGTATTGACTGGAATCTGAGAAATACCAGAAATACCGTATTCGATTGGATCCTCAAGAGTAATAATCTTACGATCAGTAGTATTTAAGGCATTAATCATAGAATACAGAGTTGTAGACTTACCGGAGCCAGTAGGACCGACCATGAGAACAAGACCGCGAGGATGCGAGATCACTTCGTTAATTTCAGAAAGCTCGTGTTCGGAGAGACCAAGGAGATTGAGGTTAAGAAGTGATTCATCAAAGTTGAAGAGGCGCATGACGGCGTCCTGACCATACATGGTTGGAACAGTTTCGACACGGATATTCAAGAGATGTGAGGAACCGTCACGGAAAATATCTTTCTGCATGTGACCAGACTGCGGAGTCTTGGCGGCGGAAGAAATACCCGCTCGCGAACCAAGCTCGCCCATGAAGACACGATAGCGATCACGCTCAAGATTGGCAACTGGGTGCAAAATACCATCAACGCGCATACGAATGCGAATGGATTCACGAAGATTTTCGATATGGATATCCGAAGCACCGAGCTTATCAGCTTGATCAAGAAGGAAGTCAAAAACCTTATCAGTACCGACCGAGTTGAGGGTCTGAGAAACCGAAGCAAGAGTTTCCGAATCGCCATCGCCAGCAATACGAATATCATCGTAGTGAACCTGCCTCGGTGGATCGTAACGAAGCATGAGAACTTGATAAGCACTGTTTGAGATGAGGAAAAAATCAATACCATCACCATTAATATTGAATTTCTCGCTGAATTCCTTGATGGTGCTGCGAGGGGTTTGGCTGGTGACCATGAATTGATATGGAAGACCGTTGCCGCCTTTTTGGAGAGGAAGGATGTAGTCGCTATGCATTTTTTGGATATCAATGATGCCAAAAAGTAGCGGCAGAGTATCCTCGATGGGGCGGGTATCAAGATATGGGAGACCGAGGGTCATGGCGCGTGAAGAGGCGGCCTGTTCTTCATTTGCCCGACGTTGCTCCTGAATTTGTTGCTCGTTCATTGAGTGTATTATAACATAAGCGGGATATAGTAGATTTGAATTAATGGGTTTTGTATAATGAAATCATGAAATTATATCTTGTGAGGCATGGGGAGACTAGTTGGGTTGCATAATATTAACTGAACAGGAGTGATATATAGACACGAGAAAAGGAGGATATTGCATGATAGAATCATCATAACAAAATCACAGCACTATACTCCCGCCTTTCAGTTGGTGATGAAGATAGAGACGGTGGCGAGAGTAATAGTATTGTAAATCAAAAAGCCTTTTTAGAAAGGTATGCAAGAGAAAAAAAGCTGATAAATATTCGCCATTATATCGATGATGATGAAAGCGGTAGGTTCTTTGACCGTTCAGCTTATACACAGATGATAAGCGATGTAGAGCAAGGCAAAATCGGAATTGTCGTCATGAAAGATATGACGAGATGGGGAAGAAATAGAAGAAACAAAGAAAAAAAGCCAGAGCATATCGTAGGGCATATTACAAAGAATACCGAGTCAAAAACCTTGAAAAGTGCCGAGAGTATGAAAAATTAAAAGCAAGAGAGTATAGAGCAAAAAAGGAGCTACAAAGAGCAACCTAAAACTAAATATCAACCAAGCAAAAGAGGTTTCCTAATCACAAGAAATCTTTTTTTGTGCAAGTCGAGAGGAGGAACTAAATGGCAGAAAATGAAAAAACAGATATTAAAGAAATACAGGTAGAACAACAAGCACTCCACCCAAAGCCTGACGGTATTCTAACAAAAAAGATAAATGGAAAGACCTTTGTAACAGAGATATATTTTGATAAAAAGAGTAAAGAGACATTTCAAGATAAGCTGTTCAAAGTAATACATTCAAATGGCAAATAGTAGTGAGTAGGGAAATCTGGCAGTAGAAAAAATGCCTAAAAATGCTATAATATTTTCTCCAGTATAGGCAACAAGTTTAAGGAGGAAAGATTATGGATTATAAAGAAATAAAGCTTAATGTTTCAAATAATAAAATTAAAGAATATAAGCAATTTGAGGGATTAAAATTATATTCTGATATTTTTAAATCTGAAGATGAAAAGGTATTGATTAACAAAAGAAT
>ERZ773070.17-NODE-17-length-134326-cov-5.731833_pt1 | contig 134326 bp, 113 predicted proteins | sample MGYA00580618_ERZ773070 | MGnify/ENA primary metagenome ERZ773070 (study PRJEB29015, sample SAMEA2738023) | human oral metagenome | biome: human oral; feature: human-associated habitat; material: dental | place: China | collected 2019 ...
TTGGCTTCAGCCGCCACGATCTGTCGCACTTGCCGGCAGGCGTCTACATAGCACGTCTCGAAGCATCCGTACGTCGTGCGACGGTGAAAGCCATAACGATGAAATAGCGAAAAAGAAAAAAGTAAAGTAATAATTCTTCATGAGAGTAGTCCCGTCTTGTGCTAACGAGCAAAGACGGGCTACCGTTTTTTTGAATGAAGAATTAAAATTAAAAATGAAAGAATTAAGCCCCCCTCAATGCAGAGTAATATTATTCGGGCGAAAAGATGTAATTTTGCACTTCGTTTTTAGTAAATATATAATTCAATAAAAATAATATGGCGATAGAATTGAAAGAACTTACCTCTTCGGAAGAGAATTATTCGCAGTGGTACAACGATTTGGTGGTAAAAGCCGACTTAGCCGAAAATTCGGCGGTACGGGGCTGTATGGTGATAAAACCATACGGCTATGCTATCTGGGAAAAGATGCAGGCACAGCTCGACAAGATGTTTAAAGAGACGGGACACTCGAATGCTTATTTCCCACTGTTTATACCAAAGTCGTACCTTAGCCGCGAGGCAGACCACGTCGAGGGATTTGCCAAGGAGTGTGCCGTTGTTACCCACTATCGCCTGAAAAACTCGCCCGACGGTAAGGGCGTAACCGTAGACCCCGCAGCCAAGCTCGAGGAGGAGCTTATCGTGCGTCCGACGTCGGAGACGATAATATGGAGCACGTACAAAAATTGGATACAGTCGTACCGCGACCTACCTATTCTGGTAAATCAGTGGGCTAACGTGGTTCGTTGGGAGATGCGTACGCGGCTATTCCTCCGCACTGCCGAGTTTCTCTGGCAAGAGGGACACACCGCCCACGCCACGCGTGAGGAGGCTATGGAGGAAGCTACCAAGATGTTGAATGTGTATTCCGATTTTGCGGAGCGTTATATGGCTTTGCCCGTGGTAAAAGGTATAAAGTCGGCAAACGAGCGTTTTGCAGGGGCTTTGGAGACGTTCTGTATCGAGGCGATGATGCAGGACGGCAAGGCATTGCAGGCGGGGACGTCGCACTTCTTGGGTCAAAACTTTGCCAAGGCATTCGACGTGCAGTTCGTCAACAAAGACAATAAACTCGAATATGTCTGGGCGACGTCGTGGGGTGTCTCTACACGCCTTATGGGAGCTTTGATAATGGCACATTCGGACAATAACGGGCTTGTGTTGCCGCCACGTCTGGCTCCGATACAGGTAGTGATAGTACCTATTTATAAGAATGCCGAACAGCTTGCTGCCGTTGCAGACCGTATACGCCCCGTCGTAGATAGGTTGCGGTCGCTTGGAGTGAGTGTCAAGTTCGACGATTCCGACAATAAAAAGCCGGGGTGGAAATTTGCCGAGTACGAACTCAAAGGTGTCCCCGTACGTCTGGCTCTCGGCGGACGCGATTTGGAAAACGGCACGGTAGAGGTATTCCGTCGCGATAAGCTCGAGAAACAGACTATGCCGCTCGAGGGCATCGAACAATATATAGTCTCTCTGCTCGACGAGATACAGGATAATATATACAAGAAGGCGTTCGATTTCCGAGCTTCCGTTACCCGCAATGTCGACAGCTACGACGAGTTTCGGAGCGAAATAGAGAAAGGAGGCTTCCTCGCCGCTCACTGGGACGGTACCACCGAGACCGAAGAACGTATCAAAGCCGAGACAAAGGCAACGATACGCTGTATTCCTCTCGACCGTAAGGCAGAGAAGGGCGTATGTATGGTTACGGGGCGTCCGAGCGAGGGACGGGTACTATTCGCCCGAAGCTATTAAATTCAATTACGAATTACAAATTAGGAATTACGACCAGCCAGTGCGAAGCAAATTTTGCGAGTAAGCGAGAGCAGAGCAAATTAACAATTACGAATTAATTGCTATGAAGAAAGACAATATACTTGCGGACAAAAGTTTTAAGTTTGCCGTTAAGATAGTTGACTTGTACAATCGTTTGCGAGAAGAGAAGAAGGATTATATCTTATCCAAACAAGTCGTTCGTTGCGGGACATCTATCGGGGCGAATGTGGAGGAAGCCATAGGAGGACTGTCGGAAAAAGACTTCGTGGCGAAATTAGGCATAGCATATAAAGAGAGTAGAGAAACTATATATTGGTTAAGGTTGTGCTACACGCTACCGGTATTATTACCGCAGAGATGTTCGAAGACATTGTGTCCGAAGCAGAAGAGATTTGTAAAATTATCGGCAAGATACAAGTAACGATGAAAAAGAAAATATCAATTCGTATTTCCTAATTCGTAATTTTTAATTAAATGAAGATAGGCAATATAGAGTTCGACCGCTATCCGGTGTTTCTGGCACCGATGGAGGATGTAACCGACCTTGCGTTTCGGCTTATTTGCAAGGAGTTCGGGGCAGACCTCGTATATACGGAGTTCGTTAGTGCCGATGCTTTGGTGCGTTACGTCGACCGAACGATGAAAAAACTCACCATATTGCCCGAGGAGCGTCCGGTAGCCATACAAATCTATGGTAAAGATACTCAGACTATGGTAGAGGCTGCAAAGATAGCTGCCCATAGCCATCCCGATATAATAGATATAAACTTCGGATGCCCTGTAAAGAAGATAGCCTCCAAAGGAGCAGGAGCAGGGCTTCTGCGCGATATTCCACGGATGCTTGAAATCACGGAAGCGGTAGTGAAGGCTGTAGGAGTGCCTGTTACGGTAAAGACACGCCTCGGCTGGGACAACGACTCTAAGATAATCACCACCCTTGCACGCCAACTGCAAGACTGCGGCATAGCAGCTCTGACCATACACGGGCGGACTCGTGCACAGATGTATACGGGCGAAGCCGATTGGACACTTATCGGCGAGGTCAAAAACGACCCACGCATATCGATATCTATCATTGGCAATGGCGACGTCGTTACTGCCGAGGGAGCCGAAGAGAAGTTCCGCCGCTATGGTGTCGATGCCGTTATGATAGGGCGAGGCTCGATAGGCAACCCATGGATTTTCGCCGAAATAAAAAACCATCTGACGGCAGCCAATATCTCTGTGCCCGACTTCGACGGCAAAAAAGAGATACTCAAACGTCACATACTCGGCTCTATCGACCTGCTTGCCGACGAACGCAAGGGGATAGTTCACTGCCGCCGACATATAGCGGCAACACCCCTATTCAAGGGGATTCCCAACTTCAAGCAGACCCGCATAGCGATGCTACGAGCCGAGACCACAGAGGAGCTATTCGCACTTATCGACGGTGTCGACGGCGAATGATGTGTTACGATAATTTGTTCAGTACTGTCTCCTCTCGTAATTTATTTGCCACTACCTTTGATGAATTTTGCAAACGGTATCATATCTTCTGGGTGGTTTTCGAGGTGATTGCCCACCACTATTATGTCGGCTCCTGCCGATATGGCGTCGTCGAGCATTGCGATAGAACGTATTCCGCCGCCTACTATCAGAGGAATCTCCGTGTTGGCACGTACAGCCGAGATAATATCGTGTTTTACGGGAGTCTTGGCTCCGCTACCCGCTTCCAAATATATGAGTTGCTGCCCCAACATCTCGCCTGCAATAGCTGTACTTAGTATCGTCTGAGGGTCGGATAGCGGCTGTGTACCCGATACTGTCTCTACTGCTGTCGGTGTGCCGCCGTCGACGAGAATGTAACCCGTCGGTATGGTCTCTATCCCCGATTGTCGTATGGCTCGAGCCGATAGCACGTGTTGACCTATTAGGAGGTCGGGATTCCTGCCCGAAATAAGCGAGAGAAACAGCATAGCGTCGGCATTGGGGCTGAATTGTACGGCATCGCCTATGAATAAAACTGTCGGTATCGACGAATGCAACTTTATATACCGGACGGTCTGGTCTATCGACTCCTTTATTTGCGACCCGCCTATAAAGATAAAGTCGGGCTTTGCTTTCTCGGTCAGTCTGACGAATGCGGTGAGTCGGCTGCCATTACATTTTTCGGGGTCGATAAGTACGGCAAATAATTTCTCACCTCTTTTATGGGCTTTATGGATGATATTTAGTATTTTATGCGGCATTTGTTTCTGTTTTTTTGATATGAGATTGAAAAGAAATATAGATGTAATCAATCGTGGTTGATGCAAAATTAATCATTTTTTTCTGAGTTGTAGTCGCTGTGTGTGAAAAAATATGTAATTTTGCCGCCTGTTTTAGACTTGATTAATCATCCTGTGAGATAACTAATATTTAAGACTCTTATTTTGAATTGTAAACAACAGTATTAGCATAGGTGTGAATTATATATTTTTAGGTAATTCGTACGGGCAGGAAAAGTTGTACTGTCGTCATAAACGGAGAAATTTAGTGTATTGACAACCATTAGTATACAAATGAATAGAAAAAAATACTTATTCTTTTTGCTTGCAATAATATCGGTGTTTCTTGTCTCTTGTACAGACAATACGATATTCGATGAGTATACGACCGTCGATAATGGCGTATGGGCAAAAGACCGCTCTTTTGCTTTCAATGTAGAGGTGGCCGATACGTCTGCTCTGTACGAAATCGACCTATTGGTACGCAATACCGATATTTTCCCTCGTCAGAATCTGTGGTTACGGATTACCAAAGAGTATCGCGGACAAGAGATACAGTGCGATACGGTAAATCTCTTTTTGCTCGACGAGAGCGGCAAATGGATAGGCTCAGGTTCGGGAACGTTTTTCGACAACCAATTCATTTGGAAGCAACATATCAGATTCTACAAAAAAGGTAATTATATCTTTCGGATAGCTCATTTGATGAGGTTCGATGTATTGGAAGGAATTGACCGTATCGGACTTGCGGTCGTGAAAGAGAAATAATTGTTATATATAAAATTATATTTTAATAAATCAACATTTTAGACGACTTATGAACAAAGTTAAGTTATTAGCACTGTCTATTATTGTATTGTCGTTGTTTTCCTGCGTGGAGAAGTTCGACTACAACAATATGGATAAGGATGTGAAGTATGGAACGTCGCTGGTGATACCTGTTGGGTATTCGACACTGACGGCGTCGGAGGTTTTACACGGTTTGAGTGATTCGACTATTTTAGTCGATAAGGACAAAAATATGATATATTATCATATCACCGAGCAATATCACTTTCCGGTAAATCAATTTTTACGTGTCGATTTGGGTAATAGTAAAGCAAATCATCATCAACCGCTTGCAGCGATTTTGGGAGGAATACCATTACCTTTTACGGTGAATTCATCTAACGTGGCTATTATTAATTCGCAGATAAGTGAGTTAAATGGAAAGTTCGACTTTGGACTCGCCAAATACGACGGTACCGAACTATTGCGTAGAGCCGATTTTATCAGGATTCACGACGGCAAACTGCGTCTTCGTACGACTTTGACAAATGTTACAGGTTTATCGCCTACGGGAGCGAAAATAAAAGTTGAGCTGACTTTCCCCGGTGTTACAACCGAGACGTATACTTTTACACTCGATGCTGCCACACAAACCCAAGAGATCACCATTAACAACTTGGATGTAACTTTCCTTTCGGCAGATCTTCCCGAATCGAAAATACCTGTCAAAATAAAAACCTCTTTGGTATGCGAAGGTACAAACACTATCACTTTTTCGAGCGGAGCAGATGTATCTGTGAATGTAGATTTCGTCGATCTCAATGTAACCCTCCTAAAAGGATGGATAGGCGAAAAGTATACTATTGCCTCCGATACTATTGTAAACAACTTACCTAAAAATCTATTTAAGTCGAAGACGATAGAGAACAATGATCTCTATTTCCACAACCCGATAATTACGTTCAATATAGAACACAATGCCGGTGTGCCTCTTGTTTTGAATATAGATAGAATATCGTGCAGCAACGACAACGGACAGACCGCAAGTGCCAACTTCAACGGAAGTCCGTCGAAATCGGTATCGCTCAATCGTGCTCCCTCTATAGGAGGCAAGGGTAAGACTACTATCGTGTGCGACAGAGACAACGGTGCAACTCATGGTTTGTTTAGAGTGCCGAAACCGACTAAGGTCGATTACTCTTTCAGCCTGAAATTCGACCGCACAGCTGCCGCCACGGATTTGGTAAACGGAGTACAGCACTTCCTGGCGCGTCCGACGTTTCTCGACTTGGACGTAGACGTGAAACTACCTTTCCACTTCGACCCGACGAGCAACCTAAAAGTAGTAAACGATACTATCAAAAACGTAAATATCGATTCGGTGCTCAACAAAAATAAACTTACTCTCGACGAGGTAGAAATAATGCTTCTTATCAACAATCACGTACCGGTTCAAGGCAAAGTGTCGTTGGTTTTCGAAGACAAAAACGGTACTAAACTCTATACGATAGACGATATCGCCGTTCAGTCTGCCAATATCGACGCCAACGGTATCGCAACGTCTGCCAAAGAGTCGCGTATAAATCTTGCACTGCAGTCGAACGCTATTTATAAAATAAGACAATCGAATAGAATATTGCTTTCGTATACACTCAAAGGCAATACTGCTACCGACCCGATACACATAAAAGCTACCGACTGGCTTAAGGCTACGCTCGGCGTATATGTCAAAGGAGCTATAAGAGAGAATTTAGATACTTTACTTAAAAAATAAATTAAGACAAGATGAAGAGAATAATATTTTTGATAGTATTCGTATGTATGGCTTTTGCGGCTAACGCCCAGACCAATACGCTATACTTTATGGAAGATGTACCGAAGACTACATTTTGGAATCCCGCTTTTATGCCCAGATATTCGGGACATATCACTCTATTCGATGCTTACGGCGAAGTAGGTAACAATGCTATGATGCTCCGCGACTTCCTTTTCAAAAGAAACGGACGATGGACAACGGCTTTCAGCCCCTCGGAGAGCATCGATGAGCTATACAGACGTATAGGTGGAAATATCAATGGCGATGTTCGTTTCGGACTTAGTATACTCAACTTCGGATTCCGTATACAAGAGAAAAACTATTTCTCTTTCGATGCCTCGCTTAGAGGTGAAGCATATTCGCTTATACCGAAAGATTTCACTCGCCTGCTCCTCTACGGTACAGGACGCGAAGGCAATTTCGACTTCTCAAACGCAGCTCTCGAAGCTAAGCTATACGGCGAACTCGGATTCGGATTTACCCGCCAGATAAACGATATGTGGTCGTTCGGACTCAGACTGAAAGCCCTTATCGGATTTGCCGGAATGCACACGAATATAGAAGATATGAGGCTACAAACGTATATGGACCGTTGGCAGCTTTTGTCTATTGCCGATGCTTATATAATGACACCTGCGGTGAAATATTCGGCTGCCAATAAGTCGCTCAGTACCGATATAAATGCGAAGAATCTGTTCTTCCCGCAGGGTATCGGCGGAGCTATCGATTTGGGAGCTACTTATCGCCCGGTCGAAAACTTTACTCTCTCGTTTGCCGTTACCGATTTGGGACTAATCAGCTGGCAAAACTCGAGCAGTATTGTAAACATCAATACCAGAGGTAAGTTCACGTTCAAAGGGGTAGAATACCACTACCGCGACAATATCGATTCTCTGAAATCGGCATACGACAGACTCGTCGACAATATGAAAGACTCCGTACAGTGGACGGCAAAGCAGGGCATAAACGGTTCCATCAACCAGTGGCTTACCGCCAACGCCAATATCGGAGCCGAATACGGCATACTCGACAATAAAATATCTTTTGCCGCTATGGCCAATGCTCGTATCAACTACAATAGAATCATGCCCGAACTTACGTTGGGAGTAAACTTCCGTCCGGCCGACTGGGCTAAGTTCTATCTGTCGCATACGCTATCGACTCGCTGTGCGAGCACACTCGGTCTCGGTATAAACCTACAAGCCGGTCCCGTAAATTTCTATATCATATCAGACTTCGTACCGCTTAGCTATGTAAAAGTGCAGAACTTCGACAAAGCTATCGACAATACTATTATTCCTTACAGAAGCAATAGATTCAATGTACAGACAGGACTTGCATTTACGTTCGGTTCGAGCAAAGACGACGACCGCGACGGAGTATCGAATAAACGCGACAAATGTCCCGATACCGACATCGATATGTTGATGGCTCGCTGTCCGGGCAAGAAACGTACTTCGTTCGTAGACCGCGACGGCTGTATCTTAGACGACGACCACGACGGCGTAGCCAACTGCTACGACAAGTGCCCCGATACGCCCGAAGGTGTAACCGTCGATAAAAACGGTTGCCCGATAGATACCGACGGCGACGGTGTACCCGACTATCTCGATAAATGCCCCGACACGCCTAAGGGTGTGAAGGTCGATAAAGACGGTTGTCCGATAGATACCGACGGCGACGGAGTACCCGACTATCTCGATAAGTGTCCGAACACTCCGCAGGGAGTAGCTGTCGACGAAAAGGGTTGTCCGAAAGATACCGACGGCGACGGTGTGCCCGACTATCTCGATAAGTGCCCGAACACTCCTAAAGGTGTACAGGTCGACGAAAGAGGTTGTCCGCTCGATAGCGACGGTGATGGTGTAATGGACGATAAAGACAAATGTCCGGGTACGCCTAAGGGTATGCCTGTAGATAAAGACGGTTGTCCGAAAGACACTGACGGCGACGGAGTGCCCGACTATAAAGATAAATGCCCCGGTACACCGAAAGCAGCTATCGGATATGTCGACGAAAACGGTTGTCCGAAAGACACTGACGGCGACGGTGTATTCGACTACCAAGACGACTGTCCTACGGTCAAAGGTGTCAAGGAAAACAGGGGTTGCCCGGCAGTGAAGAAAGAGGTGCTCAAGGTATTCAAGCAAGCACTGCACGGCATACAGTTCGACTCGGGTAAGTCGACAATCAAGCCCGTATCGTTCGGTATCCTCAATATGGTGGTCGATATTATGAAGAACAATCCCGAATACAGCCTCATCATTGCAGGTCACACCGATAGCCAAGGTAACGACGATTTCAATATGACACTCTCCGACAACCGTGCTGCTGCCGTTCGTCAATATCTTATCGACAAAGGCGTATCGTCAGACCGCTTGCAGTCGAAAGGATACGGTGAGACTAAGCCTGTGGCAACCAACAAGACTGCTGCCGGACGTGCTCAGAACCGTCGTGTAGAGTTTACCGTTGTATTCGAGAAGTTTGTCAAGGCAGACGAAGCCGACGACAACACCAATCAGACGGAACAGTAAGATTTGAAAATTAGTAATATTGTTGAAGAGGCGACTATCTTTGCCATGGGGTAGTCGCTTTTTGTTTAACTACTATGCAACGCCCAATACAAACCATTCAATTACACGCTTAAACAATTCTTCGTCCTTCATATCTTTTGGCATAGCCAAAAAAATATATTATCTTTGTTCCCGCTAATATCAAACTCAATAGATATGACCACTCTCTTTGAGTATACATCGTTACTGTTAATAATCCTAATCTTTCTGGCGATAAAATCATGGCTCGAGTTACCGATTTTTCCGACAATTTGGCAGGAAAAGAAGCTTTTTTGTAATATTTTACCTTACGGCGAGCTCGGAGACATCTCGGAGACACCTCGGAGACGTACCGAACCTATCTCCGTACCGACATAATGTCACATCCCGTCTTAGCCCATCAAAGTCTTTAATACGATACTTTATGTAATTTTAACAACAGATATACATTCGAATGAAATGAAAAAAATAGTAGTATTATTAGCCCTCACCGTAGGACTTTGGATAAGTGTCTCCACTATGGCACAGAATATGAATAGATATATCACTCTTACCGTTGCCCACGGAGCGGCAATAAAGCTCGACTTCAAGGCAGACTCGGCAGGTACAGCCGTACGGATAAAGAGCGGCAACCGCGATACTACCGTTACGGTCGGTACCGACTGGTACAACGGCAATATCCCCAGCACCTTCGCCTTCGCTGCCGACGGCAATACGATGACCGTATATGGCAACCTCTCGGCATTGTCTTGTATGATAAACGGAGCAAACCTCACCGCTATCGATCCGAGTCACAATACTGAACTCGCTGTGCTGAACCTCTTTTATAACCAACTCACCTCACTCGACCTAAGCCACAATACGAAACTTACGGGGCTTAACTGCTCGTACAACCAGCTCCTTACGCTCGATATAAGCCACAATACACGGCTTACGACCTTAGATTGCAGCTCCAACCTGCTAAGCTCGCTCGAGGTCGATAGCAACAGACTACTTGCCGAGCTCAACTGTTCGTACAACCGTCTCCACTCACTCAATATAAGCCACAATACGCAGCTCGGCAAATTGGTATGCTACGGCAACTCTTTTACTCGCGAGGTCTTCGATGATATTTTCTGCTCATTGCCCGACCGTAGAGGTATCGAGGCAGGTACGATAGAGCCGTTATACGATGTCGCTTCGTCGGAGTTTGCTACCGTCATTGCCACAAACAAGAGCAACGCCACCAATAAAAACTGGAAGGTGCGTTTTTCGCGAAACGATACCGACATACCCGCTACGGCAGGTGGCTATATCTGTGGTGGCAAAAGCATAAATATGAATCGATACATCAGGCTGAAAGTCAAAAGCGGAGAAGCGATAAAGCTCGACTTCAAAGCCGCCGCTACAGCCACACCGATAAAGATAGCAAGCGGCAGCAGCGAGTATATCTTCGAGATAGGCACCGACTGGTACGACGGCAATACTCCCAGCAACTTTGCCATCACCGCAGCCGACTCTGTTATGACCATATACGGCGACGTGTCTGACTTCTCTTGCGGCAGCAACGGGTCAGTTCTTACCGCAGTAGACCCAAGCCACAATGCGGAACTCGCTATGTTGAACCTATTTTACAATCAACTCTCTTCGCTCGACTTGAGCCGCAATACACAGCTCGTGGGGCTCAACTGCTCATACAACCACCTAAAAGCAATCGACCTCAGCCACAACACACAGCTAAGGTGGCTCAACTGCTCGTTCAACGAATTCGACTCGCTCAGAGTCGATAGCAATAAGCAACTGACATGGCTCAACTGTTCGTACAATCGCCTGACGGCACTCGACCTGGAGCACAACTCGGAGCTAATGAATCTATACTGTTTCTTCAATAAAATTGATGCTCTCGACGTAGGTGCCAATAGCTCTCTTACCGAGTTAGACTGCAGTTCGAATCGTCTCAGTTCACTTTCTGTCGGTAGCAACAGACGGCTTACGTCGTTGGTGTGCTACGGCAATGCCTTCTCCCGACAGGCTCTCGACGACCTCTACTGCTCGTTGCCCGACCGCAACGGTATCGACGTAGGCTCGATACAACCCGCTAAAAACGCTCTGGCAGCCGACCTCGCTACGGTAGTCGCTACCAATGCACAGAACGCTACCTCCAAGAACTGGAAAGTGCAATACTTCGACCGCAATACCGATATAGCTACTACGGGCAATTACGCATGCATTACTACAGACATACCGTCGTCTCCTGCTCTGAGAGAGCCGTTCATACTCTACCCGAACCCCGCGAGCGACATGCTTTACCTCTCGGCTACCGCTCGCACCATACGTGTGTACGATATGTACGGCATCGAGGTAGCCCACGCCACCGATACCGACCGTATCGATGTCGCCAACCTGCCCGCAGGCATCTACACCGTAAAAGCCGACAGCAGTATTGCAAAAATGGTGAAACGCTGACGCGTTTGAATGAAAAATTAAGAAGTAAAAATGAAGGGGCGAAAGGATTTTTCACTCCTTTTTTGTTTCCGCCCTACTTCAACAGTTAAACAATTCAACGATTAAACGCTTCAACAACATCTCAACTTAGCTACTCGAGTGTAAGACCGACGGTCTGCCCCTTTACTATCCTTGTGCCTGCGGCGACCGACTGTTGCCGTACCGTCCCTCGCCCTACAAGCCGAGTACGCAGTCCGTTTCGCTCCAAAAGATAGATTGCGTCTTTTGCCCCCATACCCACTACGTTGGGCACAAGGTTTTGTATCGTCTTCAACTCTACGGTGCGGATACGATTGCTGTCGTTGCGGGCAATAACCCACTCGTATCCGAGGATATCGGCATCTACATCGAGACGTCGGAAAAGATACTTCATCACATCGCCTCTGCCTCGCTTCACCGCTGTGGGTAGATATTTGATACTGTCTTGCAGACGGGCTTTGGTACCCGAGTTGTGTACAAACATCACCTGCTCGGCTATATTGCGAAAAACCTCTCCACTCTGCGACCCCCAGATATTGGGGCGTTGCATCACTACTATACACGAGTACAACGGGTGGTCGGCAGGGAAATATCCGCAGAAACTCACTTGGTCGGTCGTATGTCCCTCTGTAAAGAAGACGGCTGTGCCGGTCTTACCTGCAAAGCTCACTCGCGACGAACGACAACTGTATGCCGTACCGCCTTTCTTCTCTACCACGCTGCGTAGCATATCTTGCAGCTGTGCGATAGTCTTCTTCGATGCTATCGGGCGGCTTGCCGTCTTGGCGTGGAAACGTTTGGTAGTACCATTGTCCGATATCTCTTTTACTATAAAAGGGTCTATCAGTTTGCCTCCGTTTGCGATAGCGTTGTAGAAACGAAGCATATATATGGGCGGCACTGCCGTCTGGTATCCAAACGACAGAGTCGGCAAGTCGGTGCGATTGATGGTGTCTTTGACGTTCCAATATTTCATCGGTCCTATCTTGAAGCCTGTGGCTCCGGGCAGTTGTATGTCGAATGGCTCGGTTACTCCTGTCTTTCGTATGTCGGCTACGAAATCCATCGGTCGGTTCTCGTAAGCTTCGCCTATGATATTCGACGTGCCTACGTTCGACGAAAAGGCGAGAACATCCGATACCGTCAGCGCACTCCACGATGGGTTTGGGTTGTGGTCGGTTACTCGCGGGTAACGCTTATTGTAGGAGTCTACTATCGTACTCGGTTCCACTATACCTCGCTCCAGAGCCACGAGCAACGATAGTGTCTTGAATGTCGACCCCGGCGGGTTGAGGTCGGCGATAGCCATATTACCACCCTCGAAGTAACCGCTCGGCGAGTAATACAGGTTACTTATGGCTTTTATCTCGCCTGTGGCTACCTCCATCAGTATTGCGCAGCCTCGCTCTATACCGAGTGCTTGTGCCTGACGCAGTAGGCAAGAGTGGGTTATCTCTTGCATCTCTATGTTGAGAGTAAGGGTAACGTCGGCTCCGTCGATAGCCTTCTTATCGTCGTAGTATACGGTCTTACTACGGCTTATTTTTATCGGATTGCTTATACCGTCGACGCCCCTGAGCAGTGAGTCGAACTGCAACTCTATGCCGAAGCGTCCGCTTGTCGCCTGGCTCTTGTCGGCGAAGAGATCGCCTATAGTCCTCAGAGCCATACCGCCATAAGGATGCACACGTCGGTTTACCTCTTCCGATACCATACAGTCGGTATACTTGCCCCTGCCGGTATTGAATAGCGGCATCTTCATCAGCTCTTTGCGTTGTAGGTAGTCGACATAACGTCGGGTAAGGAGTACCTTTTTCTTCTTTGCATACGCTTCGTTTATTCTGGCTCTGTAGTACGACGGTGGGGCATCGCCCAAGTATGCCGACAGACTCTCCGATAGCTTATTGATGCTGTCGGTGCGGTTGAACTTCCAACGCTCAGCTTTCGGACTCTTACGACGCTTTTGGCTGAGGTCTTTCTCTATTATATGCAGCTGTTGTCCGTTGAAGAATATCTTATACACCTTCATCGATGCGGCGAGTATCTCCTTCTCGCCTTTGCTGTTGTAGCAATATATCGTACCTCGCAGCGGTTCTATACGACGTGGTTTGTTGAGGCTCTTGATGGTAGTGCCTATATCGCCCCAAGTATTGCCATCGATATACTGTATCTTTATTATGCCGTAAAGACATGCTGCAAACAATCCTACAAAAAGCAGATATATCAGTGCGAAACCTATTTTAATCCTGTTTTTGGTATCCATCTTGCTCTACTTTGTCGGCTATAGGGGCTTTATCTTTTTTAGTATAATAATGTAAAATCACTCCGCTCTTTGGAAACTGCCCTCTAAGGCATCGCAGTAGATACAGTGCTTCGAGCCGTCGTCGAGAACTTTGTATAGTGGAGGTACATCTTCTACCGTCGATATGCAGCGTGGGTTGCCGCAGGGCGAGGCTTCTACGATATTGTCTGTCGCAGTAGGCAGCTTGCCCTCTTCTGCCCATTTGAGCAACGTATATATTAGAGCCATACGGATATATTTGCCGTTGCGTACTTGCTCGAAATACAACGCTCCTGGGTGAGAGTCGACCTCGTATGCTATCTCGTTTACCCTTGGCAGAGGGTGGAGTATTATTATATCTTTTTTGGCATAAAATAGTTTATTCATAGTAAGAATAAAGCTGTTTTTCAGCCGCTCGTATTTCTCTTCGCTATCGAAACGCTCTTTCTGTACGCGAGTCATATAGAGAATATCGAGGTTGGTCATAACTTCGTCGAGGCTTTCTGTCTCGTAGTATTTATAGCCCTTCTTGTCGATATCCTTTCTCAGATAGTCGGGGATAGCGAGTTCTCGAGGCGATACGAATACGAACTCCACTCCGGGGTAACGTCCCATAGCTTTAGTGAGTGAGTGCACGGTACGTCCGTATAGGAGATCGCCGCAGAAGCCTATGGTAAGGTTCGAGAATCTGCCTTTGTTGCGATATATCGTAAGCATATCGGCGAGTGTCTGTGTCGGGTGGCAATGCCCGCCGTCGCCGGCGTTGATGATAGGTATTGAAGCATATTGCGAAGCGACCCACGGAGCTCCCTCTTTGTGGTGGCGCATAGCTATGATATCGGCAAATTTCTCTACCACACGTACGGTATCGGCTACTACTTCGCCTTTGCTCACCGACGAGGCGGCAGCATCGGAGAAGCCCAAGACACTACCGCCAAGCTCCATCATTGCAGCGGTGAAACTCAGACGTGTCCGTGTGCTCGGCTCATAGAAAAGAGTTGCCAACTTCTTACCCTTGCAAGCCTCGGCGTAACTGCTACGATTGGCTATTATATCCATTGCGAGCCGTACGAGGCTCTCCAACTCTTCGACGCTGAAATCTGTTATTTCCAGCAGACTACGTATCTTACTAAGCATATATTATTATATTATAACGTTGTTCGATAGGTGTATTCCCGTTGCGGCAAACGGCTGAGCAAAATTAGATATAAATTTCCACTCTTCGCTCCCTTTGACGTAAAAAATATAGATACAAACTATTTTAGGCGTTGTATATACACGCTTAAAATATTACTCAACACAATTAATTCGTAATTGTCTTTGTAGCTATTCGATGAGGAATCTCTTCTTTTCGAATAATAATATTAACTTTGTACTCCATACAAAAAATAAAAGTTCTGTAAACGATGAATAATCAATTTATCAAAAAGTGGGGTGGTTATATGGTTGCCGTTGTGCTGTTTGTGGCTCTTTCGGTAGCTTTTTTTTATCCGATAGTATTGGAAGATAAAAATCTGGTTCAATACGATATAAAAAGCGGCATCGGTTGGGGCAAAGACGCCCGCGACTATCACGAACGTACGGGCGATTACGTCCATTGGTCGAATATGATGTTTTCGGGTATGCCTGCCAACTATACCTATATGCCGTTGGCACCTAATATTTTCATACAGATAGGTAGAATACTCGGTCTCGGTAATACGGACAACTGGGGATTGCTATTCCTCTATATGATAGGATTCTATATATTGCTAATATCGCTCGGTTGCTCCAATTGGCTGAGTGTGATAGGTGCAGTGGCGTATGCTTTTTGCTCGTACAATATTGTGATAATCGATGCGGGGCACATATCCAAAGGGATGGTGATGTCTACTATGGCTCCCATAATAGGTGGGGTAATATTATGTTACAGAGGCAAGTACATTTGGGGAACTATCATCACGCTGCTTTTTACGGGGCTTAATATAGCGTGGGGGCATCAGCAAATCACTTATTATCTGTTGCTTACACTCGTCATTTTATTTGTGGTATACCTCATATATGCTATAAGAGAAAAGACGTTGCCGAAGTTTGCCAAGGCATCGGCAGTGCTTGTTGTGGCGGCTCTATTGGCTATCACTCCGTCGTTGGGGTCTCTGCTGCCCACTATGGACTATGTAAAAGAGACGATGCGCGGCGGCTCGGTGCTGAAAACCAATGTAGACGGCAAAAAAGAGAGTTCCGGACTTGAACTCGACTACGCGTATCAGTGGAGCTACGGCAAGATGGAGACTTTCACACTGCTTATACCCAACTTTGCGGGAGGCAGTTCGACATATAAGATAGGCAAAAACACCGAGACCTACAAAGCCCTTCTACCTACGGGGCAGGCAGCACAATACGCTAAATCGATGCCTATGTATTGGTCCGATAGCCAATATAAGACATTTACTTCGGGTACGATATACGCCGGTGCCATCATCTGTTTTCTGTTTGTCTTGGGGTTGATTATCGTCCGAAGGCAAGAGAAGTGGTGGATACTTGCCGCAACGCTGCTTTCGTTTGTATTGGCTTGGGGTAGAAATCTTTACGGTGTCAACGAATTCCTTTTTCATCATCTGCCGCTTTACAACAAATTCCGAACGCCCGAGATGGCTCTGGTCATAGCCAATATGGCTATGGTCGTACTCGCCGCCTTAGCCGTCAAAGAGCTGACAGACAACTATAAAACAAAGAAGCAGGAATATCTCAAAGCTCTCTACATCTCGGGAGGTATCGTGGGCGGTATCTGCCTGTTGTTTGCTCTGTTTGGCGGGTCGATGTTCGATTTCACCTCCAATGCCGACCAAAATATGCCCGACTGGTTACGGACAGCACTTGTAGCCGACCGCAAAGCTATGTTGTCGGGCGATGCTTGGCGTAGTTTTGCCTTCATAGCTTTGGCTGCTTGTGCAATATACTTTTTTATACGTAAAAACTTTGATGTCAAATACTTGTTTGCGATACTCGGAGTGCTGATTTTTATAGACTTATGGGGTGTCGACAGACGTTTTATATATGAAGATAAATTTGTAGCCAAGCACAAATCGCAAGAGTTTGTGCCATCTGCTGCCGATGCAATGATATTGCAAGACAAAGACCCCGATTATCGTGTGTTTAACCTTGCCGTAAGTACTTTCAACGAGTCGAATACGTCGTATTTCCATAAATCTGTCGGGGGATATTCGCCCGCAAAGCTCCGTCGTTATCAGGATATAATAGACTTTTATCTAGGTAATCCGCAAGAGATGAGTCGTTTGATGAATGAGATAATAACCGCTCAGGGCGATTTCGGTAAAATATCTCCGAATGCTTTCCCTGTGATCAATATGCTTAATACCAAATATTTGATAATGCCATCGCAGAATGGCGAGATTCCTCTACGCAACCCGTATGCACTTGGTAATGCGTGGTTTGTGGATAGTATAAGATGGGTCGATTCGGCTGACGAAGAGATATTGGCTATCGGCAAGATAGACCCGCGAACTACCGCCGTCGTCGGCAAAGACCAACAGCCGAAGATTCAGGCGAAAAGTGCAATAAATAAAATCCTTAGCGATACGGTGAATACTATAAAACTGACAGAGTACATCGACCCCGGACATCTTGTTTACGAGAGTGTGTCCGATACTGAGGCTTTCGCTGTTTTTTCTGAGATTTATTACAAAACTTGGCGGGCATACATAGACGGCAAAGAGGTGCCGATTGTTAGAGCCGACTATATATTGCGAGGATTGCTTGTGCCGCCGGGGGTACACAAAATAGAGTTCAAATGTCGCGACGAGATAATAGTCAGAAGCCATACCTATGCTCTGATTGGTTCTATCGTGGTATGCGTCGTATTTGCGGCATTGATAGGATTGTTGATTTTTAGAAGAAATAAGAAAGGAGAAAACCTATGACCCCAATAAACTTAATGTCGATAGGCGTAGCAAGCGACCACGCCGGTTACGAACTGAAAACGAAGGTGATAAAGCACCTCGAAAGCAAAGGTTGTGTCGTGCACGATTTTGGTACCGATTCTGCCGAAAGTGTCGATTATCCCGACTATGCTCATAAGCTGGCCAGTGCCGTCGAGAGCGGCTCGTGCCAGTTCGGTATTGCTATCTGTGGCTCGGGCAATGGCGTGAATATGACCGTGAACCATCATCGGAAAGTACGCGGTGCCCTGTGTTGGACACCCGAGATAGCTGCTCTGGCTCGTCAACACAACGATGCAAATATTATCTCTTTACCGGCTCGATTTATAGAGGCTTCCATCGCCTTGCAGATGGTCGATGTTTTCCTTTCGACAGATTTCGAAGGCGGCAGACACCAAAAAAGAGTAGAGAAGATAGATTTGGCAGAATAAGGAACTCTCCAAACACAGATGAAAAGCTTAATGGAGAAAAATTCTGACAGAATACTTTTCTGTATTACAGAAGAGGAGTTGCAGTCTGAGGCAAAGCAAATCTTAGGAAGAAGACTCAACGAAGAGGAGATAATTATTGCCCAAAAAGGATTAGACTATGGTATAATGACAAGTATTGATACCGTATATCGTACTATTCTTAAAGAAATGATAGACTGAAATAATAACTTTAAAATAAACAAACACAATATAATATGACAAGAAACAGATTATCGATTATTTTGGCAGTCGTATTTTTGGCTGCATCGGCAACATCGTTTGCCTGTACAAACTTTTTGGTTGGGCGTAAAGCCTCGACCGACGGCTCTACGATGATATCGTACTCTGCCGACTCGTATTGGCTCTATGGAGCACTCTACTTCTACCCCAGAGCCAACTACAAAGATGGTGAAAAACTGAAAATCTACGAGTGGGATACAGGTGAATATCGAGGCGAAATAGACCAGGTAAAACACACCTATCAAGTGGTGGGCAATATGAACGAACACCAGTTGAGCATTGGCGAGACAACATTTACGGGACGTAAAGAGCTGCAAAACAAAGAGGGTATAATGGACTACGGAAGCCTTATCTACGTTACGTTGCAGAGAGCTAAGACTGCCCGCGAAGCCATCAAGGTGATGACCGACCTCGTGGAACGTTACGGCTACGGCTCTACGGGCGAAAGCTTCTCTATCGCAGACCCCAGTGAGGTGTGGATAATGGAGATGATAGGCAAAGGCAGCGGCAAGAAAGGAGCCGTATGGGTGGCTGTACGTATCCCCGACGATTGTGTATCGGCTCACGCCAATCAGGCAAGGATAACACAGATACCGTTCAAAGACAAAAATAACTGTATGTACTCCAAAGATGTCGTTAGCTTTGCTCGTGCACAGGGTTATTACAACGGCAAGGACGAAGATTTCAGCTTCTCGGACACATACAACCCGCTCGACTACGAAGGGTTGCGTTTCTGCGAGGCGAGAGTTTGGTCGTTTTTCCGTATGATGAACCCCGAGATGAACAAATATTTCAGCTACATCAATGGCGAGACAGTGCAGCGAATGCCTTTGTATATCAAACCCGCGAAGCAGGTAAGCGTCGAAGATATCAAGATGTGTATGCGAGACCATTACGAAGGCACACCTATCGATATGACTGTCGGTGCAGGCTCCGGTCCTTTCGGCAGTCCGTTCAGGAGCAGCCCTCTGACATACAAGGTCGACGGTGTGGAGTATTTCCACGAACGTCCGATAGCTACTCAGCAGACGGGATTCACTTTCGTGGCTCAGATGCGTAGCTGGCTGCCCGACCCGATAGGCGGTATCTTGTGGTTTGGCGTCGACGATGCCTCTATGGGAATGTATGTGCCTCTGTATTGCGGTATCAATGCCGTGCCGAAATGTTTCGACGAGAAAACGGGTAATATGTTCGATTTTTCGTGGAAATCTGCCTTTTGGGTAAACAACTGGGTTGCCTCGATGGTATACAATCGCTATTCGGAGTTGATGCCGGAGCTAAAAGAACAGCAGAAGAAGTGGGATGACTTTTTTACCGAATCGGTGAAGCGAACAGACGCTACGGCAGTCGATATGTACCGAAAGAGTACTACTGCTGTTACCTCGATGTTGACCGACTATTCCGTGAGCCAGGCAGAGAATGTTACGGAGGCTTGGCGTAAGATGGGCGAACGTTTTATGGTGAAGTACCTCGACGGTGTGGTCAAAGGTACCGACGAAAAGGGTAACTTCTTGCAGAACGACAAACATATTCCACAGAAGGTTACGCGCCCCGGATACCCCGAATGGTACAACCGCAAAGAGTTCGTACAGCCCGACAAAGACCGTTTCCGTGTCCGCTCGCAAGAGGAGATGAACCGTAGAAAATAAGTCCTCGGCAAAATGTATATGTGAGGCATAGAGGTTGCGACACTTGCCGATGTCGATGGCTTCTATGCCTTTTTTGTATCTGAAAAACACTCTTCAATGTCGATTTTTTCGGTAGAATAGCAGGGCGAAATCGTCGTTTGCGCAAAAAAATATTATCTTTGCAGCCGAAACTTCCGCTATAAAATTATTCTTTCAATTTATCGAAAAACATATAGCTTATGGTTACAATAAAAGAGGTAAAAAGCAAGTCGGACTTGAACCGATTTATAAAATTCGGTATCGATTTGTACAAGGGTAATAAATACTTCTGCCCGCCATTGATATTCGACGAAAAGAACACATTCAACAGAAAGAAAAACCCCGCCTACGATTTCTCAGACTCTGTACTGTATCTGGCATACAAAGACAATCGTCTTGTGGGGCGTATAGCGGGCATTATCAACAATATAGCCAACGAAGCTTGGAATAAGAAACGCCTACGGTTCGGATGGTTCGATTTTGTCGACGACTTGGAGGTATCGAGAACTCTGCTCGACGCCGTCCGCGACTGGGGTAAATCCAGAGGAATGAACGAGATGAACGGACCGGTCGGATTTACGGATTTCGACCACCAAGGGCTGTTGATCGTTGGTTTCGAGTACGATTCGCCGATGGCTTCGCTGTATAACTATCCCTATTACGAGCGTCATTTCGACGATTACGGGCTACGGAAAGAGGTCGATTGGATCGAAAACCGTGTTTTCATCCCCGACGGAGTACCCGAGAAGATGGAACGTATAGCAAAGATAGTAACCGAAAAATACAACCTGAAAATAGCAAAAGTTCGCAGTGCCAAAGAGGTGGTTTCGAGGTTCGGATATTCGTTTTTCGATGTCATCAATGCCGCTTACAAGCCGCTCTACAACTTCCAGCCGCTGACAGAGAGGCAAAAGGAGTATTATTGCAAGATGTATTTCCCGCTCCTCAACTACGACTTTGCTACAATCGTCGTAAACGAAAAAGACGAAATTGTCGGAGTCGGAGTCGGTATGCCTAATATCTCGGAGGCTCTCCGTCGATGTCAGGGGCGGCTTTTCCCTCTGGGCTGGTATTGGATTTTGAGGGCGTTGAAGGCGAAAAAGTTCAAATACTTCGACTTATTACTAATCGCCGTACGTCCCGACTATCAGAACAAAGGCATCAATTCGCTGTTTTTCTACGACCAGATAAAATACTTCATAAAGTATGGAGTGGAGTATTCCGAGACTACGTCGATACTTGAGACGAACGTAAAAAACCAATCGAATTGGGAGTATTTCGACAACATACAGCATAAACGCCGAAGAGCTTATATAAAAGAGATATAATATTAAAAGCTACTAATCTTCGCGATAGTAGCTTTTTTGTTTGTCTTATCTTGGACGGTGTTGATAAGCCGCAAGTATTTGAACGATAGAGTAGTGTCGTTGTGTTGCCTTCGATTTAATTCGATTTGTGCGGATAGTCGAGTGTGTAGTGCAAGCCGCGGCTCTCGTGACGTGCCATTGCCTGCTTTATGACCAAATATGCCACACTGATGCAATTCCTGAGTTCGCATATTTGCCGCGATACGACCGAACGCTTGAACAGGCTTTCGGTCTCTTCGTAGAGTATTTCGAGGCGGTCTAAGGCACGCTGCAATCGAAGGTTCGAACGTACTATACCCACATACGACGTCATTATCTGCTGTACCTCTTTGAGCGATTGCGTTATGAGTACCATCTCTTCGGTAAGGGTAGTGCCCTCGTCGCTCCAATCGGGGATGTCGTCTTGCCACCGAAGCGACTCTATCTTATCCAAAGCGTCTCTGGCAGCGGCGTCGGCATATACGATTGCCTCTATTAACGAATTCGATGCAAGGCGGTTGGCTCCGTGAAGTCCCGTGCACGAACATTCGCCGCAGGCATACAGACGATAGATAGATGTGTGTGCATTGAGGTCGACGGCTATTCCTCCGCACAGATAGTGGGCTGCGGGAGCTACTGGGATATACTGTTTGGTGAAGTCTATGCCGTAGGCAAGCAGTTTTTCGTATATCGTGGGGAAATGCTGCTTGGTCTCTTCGGCATCTTTTGCCGTAACGTCGAGGTATACGTAGTCGCTGCCGGCGAGCTTCATCTCGCTGTCGATGGCACGAGCCACTATATCTCGCGGTGCAAGCGAGAGGCGACTATCGTATTTGTGCATAAACTCTTCGCCTTTGATATTCCTGAGCACCGCACCGTAACCCCGCATAGCTTCGGTTATCAGGAACGAAGGGCGGTCGGCTGCGTGGTAGAACGCCGTAGGGTGAAACTGTACGAACTCCATATCTCTGACCTTGCCTCTTGCCCTGTGTACCATTGCTATGCCGTCGCCCGTGGCAACGAGCGGGTTGGTCGTGGTCTGGTAAACGTTGCCTATACCGCCTGTGGCAAGCATTGTTACCTTACCTAAGACGGTATCTATCCTGCCACTGTTCATATCGAGTGCGTAAACCCCGAAACATTCGATATTGGGAGCATGTCGGGTAACAAGCCTTCCCAGATGGTGTTGGGTAAGCAGTTCTACAACGAAACAGTGTTCGAATACGTCTATATTGCGGTGTTGCTTTATGCGTTTTATCAACGAGTTTTGTATCTCGGCACCGGTAGAGTCTTTGTGGTGCAGTATCCGAAATTCGGAGTGTCCGCCCTCCTTGTGCAGGTCGAACGAGCCGTCGGGTGTTTTATCGAAATCGACGCCCCACTCGAGGAGCTGTTTTATCTGTTCGGGAGCGTTGGTTACTACCTTCTCTACCGCACGGCGGTCGCAGATACCGTCGCCCGCAATGAGAGTATCTTCTATATGTTTCTCGTAATTATCGAGTATATAGTTGGTAACCGACGAAATACCTCCTTGTGCCAACATCGTATTGGCTTCGGTAAGTTCTGTCTTGCACAGCAGTGCTACGCTGCCTTTATGAGCTACTTTCAGAGCAAAACTCATACCTGCGATACCGCTGCCTACTACCACGAAATCATATTTTTTCTGCATAACGTACCATAGAGTGATTGTTTCGGAATATCGTTATTTGTCGCCGACGATAGATATTTAAAGTAGCGTTGTCGTCGGGTTTATCTCTTTTTCCACCCGTCTTTGAGTGTTACCGTGCGGTTGAATACAAGATTGCCGTCGCGGCTGTCTTTATCGACACAGAAGTAACCCAAGCGAGTGAATTGAAATTTGTCGCCTACTTTGGCATTTTGCAGACAAGGTTCTAACTTACAGCCCGTAAGCACACGCTTCGAGTCGGGGTTTATCAGCGTGCGGAAGTCGCGTTCGTCGTCCGACGGATTTTCGACCATAAATAGCCTGTCGTACAGACGCACTTCGGCTTCGATACAGTCGTGTGCCGATACCCAATGCAGTGTACCTTTCACCTTACGGTTGGCTTGCGGCATACCGCTTTTCGTCTCGGGGTCGTAGGTACAGAGTATCTCGGTGATATTGCCTTGCGAGTCTTTTTTGACCTCATCGCATTTTATGATGTAGGCGTTCTTTAACCTCACCTCTTTGCCCGGCGATAGGCGGAAGTAGTCTTTCGGCGGGTTTTCCATAAAATCGTCTCGCTCTATGTATATCTCGCGTGAGAACTCTATCTGCCGTGTGCCTGCCTGCGGGTCTTCGGGGTTGTTTTCGGCAACGAGTGCCTCCGTTTGGTTCTCAGGGTAATTGACGATAACCAGCTTGATGGGATTGAGCACAGCCGATACACGCATGGCACTTTTGTTGAGGTCGTCTCTGATAGCCGACTCCAGCAGTGAAATATCGTTCAATGCCTCGAACTTGGTATATCCTATTTTATCGATAAAATCGCGGATAGACTTCGGAGTATAGCCTCTGCGACGCAATCCGCAGAGCGTAGGCATACGCGGGTCGTCCCAGCCCGATACCAAGCCCTCTTCGACGAGTTGCAGCAGTTTACGTTTGCTCATAATGGTATACGTGAGGTTCAAGCGGTTGAATTCACGCTGCTTCGGGCGATAACTGCTATCGGCAAACTGGTCGATATACCAGTCGTACAGCGGACGGTGCACCTCGAACTCGAGAGTGCATATCGAGTGCGTTACTCCTTCGAAGTAATCGCTCTGTCCGTGTGCGAAATCGTACATAGGATACACTTTCCACCTGTAACCTGTTCGATGGTGAGGGTGCGAGGTGATAATGCGGTACATTATCGGGTCGCGGAAGTGCATATTGGGGTGTGCCATATCTATTTTTGCACGTAATACCATCTTGCCTTCGGCTATTTCGCCGCTACTCATACGGGCGAATATATCGAGGTTCTCCTCTACCGAACGGTTACGGAACGGGCTTTCGACACCCGGTGTCGTCGGAGTACCCTTTTGGCGTGCTATCTCTTCCGATGTCTGTTCGTCTACATAAGCCTTACCGTCTTTAATGAAGTGAATGGCGAGATTATGTAGTTTTTCGAAATAGTCTGAGGCATAATACACATTAGCCCACTGAAACCCGAGCCACTGAATGTCTTCTTTGATGGAGTCGACGTATTCAACGTCCTCTTTGGTAGGATTTGTGTCGTCGAAACGCAGGTTGCAGATACCTCCGTAACGATGGGCTATGCCGAAGTCGATACAAATAGCTTTGGCGTGCCCGATATGCAGGTATCCGTTAGGTTCGGGCGGAAAACGCGTCTGTATCCGTCCGTCGTTGAGACCTGCTTTCAGGTCGTTTTCTACAATCTGCTCTATAAAATTCAGCGACTTTTTGTCTTGTTCCGGTGCAATGTTTGTCATTCTTCGTATGCCTATTAAATTATTTCAACGCACAAAAGTACAAAAATAGTTGTAAATGCTATTACTGCAATCGATAATACATCATTTTGTAGCTTCAAGCGATAGAGTTATAAAAAAAGCGAACTAAGAGGATACCTAAGCATAAACTTTTATCGGGTAGAACACGACCTGTCATAAATAAAAATATATTTTTATTTATTTTTAACGCCGAAAAATTTGGTGATTGGAAAATAATGATTATTTTTGCCCAAAATATATTTACCGAAAAAATATGCTTACGTATATCATGCTGTTTTTGATAGACTCTATTGTAAGCTGTTTCGTAACGATCGACTTACCGATAGAAAGCGGTGCCGTAGAGGTACCGAACGTTTCGTGTGTAGCCACCTGCGAGTTACTGTCGATTGATTTCCATCAATTTATTCACTGTGAATACCTTCCGCGCTTTGGCATTGTCGCCTGCTCCGCTTAGTGCCGAAGAGGTGCTAAGAGACGGAGTAGCTTGTTCTCATTTTTGTGTATCAGGCTATAATTAATACTTTTAATGAATTCGTCGAATGGAGCCAGCGGGAAAATACACAAAAAACAAGGGCTATTGTGTGTATGCCTCATAAATACACCGTAAAAATATAAACAATTAAAAAAAATTATAGTTATGAATAGGTTGATTTCTAGAACATTACCGGCCGTGATATTACTTGTAGTAATATTTGCAGTGGCGTTGGTTAATTGTAAAAAAGTAACGAGACAAACACAATTTAAGACAATAGAATACACAGGATGTAACAACAAAACAGAATTGTCTGAAGATTATCGAGAAGCAATAAACCAGACGGATACATTAGTGGCTTCGATTAAAGATGATTTGCTTAAGCTCACAGTAGGAGTAAATTATATATGTTGTTCTACGTTTAAGGCGACTCAGACAATCGATGGTAATAATATTACTCTATCAATAACAGAGACAACTGCTTCACCTGATTTATATTGCAGATGTACGTGTTATTACACATTTGACTTTTACTACACCGATATAGTGTATGATAGCTATGTAGTAAAAGTGATTTTCGATTCTTTGGACGATACCAAAGATAAAAGTTCAACAACAACAATTAATATAAAGAAGTCATGAATATTTGTAGAAAAAACAGATTTTTGTTATTGCTTGTGGCGGCAGTCGTGTTTTTGAGCGGATGTGATAAGAATAAGCCGCCTATTGTTGACAGTAAAACGAAAACAATATCACTATCTTTTGGCGACACTATTCGTTTGTATGCCGATTCGGGCGATATTATCGTTTTCGATTCTATTTTCGACCAAAGAGCTCCTTACTACGACTGTTCTCGTTTCGACTTATTGGACCCTCATGCCATTCTCGGATTTTCATTGAAAAAAAATGGTACTGTAAACAGACTATTCACTAATATTTCGGGGTGTGGTATAATTAGAACCTCGCAAGGAGACTCTACTATAATTTCAAATGAATTGGACACATTGGGATATGTATTAAAAGCATTGTGGCTACTGCCCTATCCAACAACTGACCTTTATAATAAAGAAGCTCCCAATGGTACTCCCGATATTGCTAAGAAAATGTATAAAGTAAACCTTAAAATAGCAAGACCATGAAAAATATAATAAAGACGAAACATCATATCTCTGTAAGAGTAACAAGTATTGTCGCTATTGTAATTATAGCCGTATGTAGTGCTTGGGCGATACAAGGATGCGAAAAAAAAGAAAAAGAGCAAGAGCAAACTAAAAATATACCAGTTAATTCAATAGCTCAAGGGTATATTAGTGAAGTCTATCGTAGTAACAATTTTGTATTGAAGTCGCAACAAAGCTTGGATGACTTTATAGAAGCATTCGAAATACCTAATTTGTCGCAGTTGAAAATTAATTTTGATACTGATATGGTGATAGCTGTTATCGAGAGCAATAATAGTTCTTCGACTATAGATATAACCAATATAACCGAATTTAAAGATAGGATTGAGATCAGAGTGGAAAATTTACTTAAAGGTATGACCGCAGATATAGGGAGCATATACCATATAGTGAAAATACCGAAGACGGATAAAACTATCGTTTTTATGAAAATAACCCCATATAATTAGAATTAAAAAATGAAAAAATTAAAATTGTTCGTGTTTGGACTTTTGTTGATTAGTCCTTTTGTAGCAGTAAATTCGCAGCCTTCGGTAGAATCTCTCTATACCAAGGAGGAAGTAAAAGAGATGGGAGACTATCTGATGAACAAACTCTTACCCATTTTTAAAGGTAGATTTGCCAAAACAGGAGGAGGTATCAATACCGATATGTTCAATGCAAGCGAAGACGAAGAGATGAAATTCTACCAAAGGTATAGAATTGCAGATGTCTTGGAGAGCGGATATTATCCGTCGATGGAGCTTATAAACAACTACTTGTTTCCTAAGTCGCTTAAAGAGACAGGCGATAGTAAACCTCTTTTGTCGGAACTATTGTTCGATATCTATAGTTCGGAAGGGTCGGAATATATGAAAACACTTCTCTCTGCCGATAAGGACGATGATAATTCAAGAATATTCAGCAATAAAACGGTGGGTAATATGTTTTATCTGTCTATCTTATTTGTAGAGTATCCTATCAGAGACCTTATGTATAGCCGAAAGCTTCTGCCCAACGAGAAAATTTTTCTACTGAAAGAGTATTCGGATATTACAAGCGTAGACAATAGAGAGATGCTCGGATATATAAGCAAGTTACTGAAAAAAGCATCGCAGCTCAAATAGCAAACGGCATTAGATTATTGTACTAAGAAAGCTATTTATTAATTAGAAAGTAGGTTACCGCAAGTGGTGCCTGCTTTTTTAGAATAGCGGTCTAAGGGAAAAATATTTCTTACGAAGAGAGTACGGAGAAGAGCGCTGTTGTACCAATCGAAAATTATACATAATTTTGCAGGATTTTTTAGAGGTCGCCCCCATAACATTATCTTGAAACCAATTATATACTTTGTACTTGTACGCTATCGATAACCCAAAATGATATACCCCGACAGTTTCGAGAAGAAGATAGGTGTCGATATTGTGAGAAACAATATCAAAAAGATGTGTGTCAACGACTTGTCGTATATATTTATAGACAAGCTCAATTTCACTAACGACTACTACATGATAAAACATCGGCTCGAATATATCAAAGAAATGTTCGACCTACTCGAGAACAATATCAATGTTTTACCTATATACCAGATAGACGACTTTCGAGTGCCGTTTAAATCGACCGAAATAGAGGGTACTTTTTTAGAGACAGATATATTGCTGTCTGTCAAAAAGTTTCTTGAGTGTTTAGGGCAGCTTGTAGACTTTTTTTCGAAGAAAAACAAAGAGTGTCATCCGCTGCTTGCAAACTATTTAAGCAATGTGGCTGTTGCCGATAGTGTGCTAAAAGATATATCGCGGATACTCGATAAAAACGGTGAAATAAAAGACAATGCTACTCCCGAGTTGGCGCAAATTCGTTCGACAAAGTCACAGATTCAGGCGTCGATATCAAAGACTCTTCAGAGGATACTCCAAAAGGCACAAGCCGACGAGTTGGTAGAGAAAGATGCTACACCCGTAGTGCGTGAGGGAAGGCTCGTTATCCCTGTACTATCGATGAATAAACGGAAAATCGACGGTATCATTCACGACGAATCGGCTTCGGGAAAAACGTTCTATATCGAACCTTCGCAGGTAGTACTGCTCAACAACAAAATACGAGAGCTCGAAAGCGACGAACGAAAAGAGATAATAAAGATACTCACTGCCGTAACCTCGTCTATCAGACCCGAATATGCCAATATTCTGCACGCACAAAAAATCTACCTACAGCTCGACGCCCTGAATGCCATCACAAAATACTCCATACATATAAAAGCAATTTGTCCCGATATAGGCGACCGATGTGTGATCGATTGGCGCAAAGGACGCCACCCGATATTGCAGGAATTGCTCGAAAAACAGGGAGGGCAGATAGTACCTCTCGATATAAAACTCGACGACAAAGAGCGAATAATAGTAATATCGGGAGCCAATGCCGGCGGTAAATCGGTTTGTATCAAAACAGTGTGTCTACTGCAATATATGCTGCAATGCGGGCTGCCGATACCTATTGCCGAAGATAGCGAAGCGGGCGTATTCGACGATATTTTTCTCGACATAGGCGACGGACAAAATATTGAAAACGACCTATCGACGTACTCTTCGCACCTGCAGAATATGAAGTTTTTCGTAAAAAATGCCACAGATAAAACATTGGTGGCAATAGACGAATTTGGGTCGGGTACGGAGCCCGAAATGGGCGGAGCTATCGCTCAGGCTACCCTCGAAGAGTTTTGCCGTAAACGTGTATTTGGCTTGATAACTACGCATTACACAAACATCAAATACTTTGCCGAGCAGACCGAAGGCGTAGTCAACGGCGCCATGCTTTATGACAGAAGCAAGCTGAAGCCTTTGTTTGAGCTGAAAATAGGACAGGCAGGGAGTTCGTTTGCGCTCGAGATAGCCCAAAACATAGGTCTGCCTCAAAATATCATAGCTGCGGCAAAACAACTTGTAGGACAGCAAGCTATCAACTACGATCGCCTGACGCAGGCTGCAATAAAAAACAAGGTCTATTGGGAGAATAAGCGTGAGAAAATACGCCGACGGTCGAAAGAGCAAGACGAAATAATATCGCAGTACGAGGCTAAGCTATCGAGTATAGAGGCAGAGAAAAAAGAGATTATCCGACAGGCGAAAATGGAAGCTCGCCAAATAGTCGATTCTGCTAATGCTACTATCGAGAATACTATCCGTACTATCAAGGAGAGTAATGCAGATAAGGCTAAGACCGCCGAGGCGCGTCGGACGATACGCTCGTTTACCGACGATATAGTACCGAAGACCGAAGTAGACAAGCCTGCTTCTGCGACATTCAAAATAGGCGACCGTGTAGTAATGAAAGGGCAAAGTGTAGTAGGAGAGATACTCGATATAAGCGACAAAAAGGCTATCGTTGCCTTCGGGGCGATAAAGACGACTGTCAGTCTATCTGATCTGGAGGCGGCAACGGGCAATAGGGTAAAACAGACTGCAAAAGCAGGGCTGTCGAGAGCAACTACCAACGAAATACGGCGGCGACAACTCAATTTTTCGCAAGAGATAGACCTGCGGGGCATGCGTGTGTCTGAGGCTCTGAAGGCGGTAATGTACTATATCGACGATGCACGTATGGCAAATGTAGGGCAGGTGAGGATACTACACGGCACGGGCGAAGGAGCTCTAAGACAAGCTATTCGTGAGTATTTGAGCGGTCTGTCGTTTCTAAAGTCGTTCGGCGACGAGCACGTGCAGCTCGGTGGAGCGGGTATTACTGTTGTAAATTTTTAGTTATAGCTTGCCAAAGCGTATCGTCGGGCACGGGAGCTTCTATCACTATCCGTTCTTGCTTTACAGGGTGTACAAACTCGACGCTTCGGGCGTGTAGCGAGATGCCTCCGCCTCGGTTTGAGCGAGGAGCACCGTATTTTAGGTCGCCTTTGATGATGCAGCCCATAGCGGCAAGTTGGCAACGTATCTGGTGATGTCTGCCCGTCTCGAGGTCGACCTCGAGCAGAGTGTATCTATCCGATTTGCCTAGTGTTTTATAGTGTAAAACAGCTTCTTTCGACTGAGGCACAGCTTTCGGGTAAGCGTAAGACTTATTTTGCCGTTCGTTTCTTACCAGAAAGTGTCGGAGCGTACCCTGAGGTTCTTGCGGAGGCGAAGATACGATAGCCCAATACTTTTTGGTTATCTGTCGGAGGGCTAATATCTCATTGAGGCGTGCGAGAGCTTTCGATGTCTTGGCGAAAATGACCACACCCGATACGGGGCGGTCGAGGCGATGCACTACACCGCAGAAGACATTTCCTCTTTTTTGGTAACGCTCTTTTAAATACTCTTTGACAGACTCTACCAGAGGTTTGTCGCCCGTCTTGTCGCCTTGTACTATCTCCGACGACGATTTGTTTACGGCTATAATATGGTTGTCTTCGTAAAGTATGTGCATATATATTTTTCGGCAAAGGTAGAATATATTTTTCTAATAAAAAAGTACTAACTTTGCCATCTGTTTGTACGGTACGGCGATATGGTACGAACTCCTACTTTATTAATCTATATATTATGAAAATAAATAAAGACAAATTCAAACGTAGCAATACCAATCAGACATTCGGCGGACAGCAACGCAAGAGCTTCAACCCAAATTTTTCGAAGAATAATACCCTCAATAGAGGTCGTAAACCAAGCTACGACCATATGGCAGATAGCAATAATGCCGACAACAGAGACGAAAAACGTAAAACACCTTTCGAAAATACTCGCAAGCCTTTCAATAGCGACCGTAAACCTTTCGAGCGTGACCGCAAGCCATTCAATAGCGACCGAAAACCTTTCAATAGTGACCGCAAGCCTCGCTCGATAGGCGACAATCGGAGCTATACTCCCAGAGACAGCCGCAAGAGAGACTACGCAGAGGCTCCGCGTAATCTGTACTCGGCGGGTAACTCTCGACAGGTACGGTATTCGACCGATTTTATGGATACGAGCAAACCTATGAGGCTAAATCGATTCTTGGCAAACTCCAATATCTGTTCGCGAAGAGAAGCCGACGATTTCATTACGAGTGGGGTAGTGAGCGTAAACGGGCAGATAGTAACGACTCTCGGCACGAAGATAGTACCGGCTCAAGATAAAGTATACTTCCACAACGACCCCGTTTCCTTAGAGAAAAAAGTATATATCTTGCTCAATAAGCCGAAGAATATCATCACCACTTCCGACGACCCGAAAGACCGCAAGACCGTACTCGACCTTATCAACGGTGCTTGCCAGCAGAGAGTATACCCCGTAGGGCGACTCGACCGCAATACGACCGGCGTGATACTCATTACCAACGACGGTGAACTCACTACAAGGCTTACACACCCGAAACACCTATTCAAAAAGATATATCACGTGGGGCTCGATAAAGATTTGGAAGATAGCGATATGCAGAAGCTCAAAGACGGCATTGTCCTCGAAGACGGCGAAGCGAAAGCCGACGATGTATCGTATGTAAAAGACGACAGCAAGAAGCAAGTAGGCATCGAGGTACATTCCGGACGAAACCGCATAGTGAGGCGTATGTTCGAACACCTCGGATATAAGGTCGTAAACCTCGACAGAGTATATTTCGCGGGGCTGACGAAGAAAAATCTCCCTCGCGGCAAATGGCGTTTCTTGTCGGAGCGAGAAGTGAGCTTCCTCAAGATGAATTCACAGTAAACGGCCGACGGGGCAAAGCGATGTTCAAGAAAATCGATGTTGTTGTCTCATATATCCGCTATTTTTTTCTAAGCAGATACGGATATATATTCGTGGGAGTGATGTTCGTGGTGTGGATGACCTTTTTCGACACTCACAGCTTCATTAAATCGTGGCGTTTGAGGTCTGAAAATATAAGGCTCAAACGAGAAAATACCGCCACACAACACAGTATCGACGAAAACGAACGTCTAATAAATGCTCTCACAGACGACAAAGAGACGCTCGAACGCTACGCACGAGAGAAATATGGTATGAAAGCTCCCGACGAGGATGTATTCCTTTTCAATGAGTAGATTAAACTTTTGCGGTAGATAGCAATCTGTCTGTATTAAAGTAGTTTTTTATAAAAATATTAATAAATATAATAGAATTATGAGTATGAAAAAAAATTGTATCTTGTTTGCTGCTATTACAATTGCAGCTGTATCCACGGCAATGGCTCAATCTCGTTCGTACGAGGCTTTGGCTAATATAGATAAGAAAACGCAGGCAAATGCTGTCTGTATCGATGTATCGGCTAATGTAAAAGATGCCCAAGAGGTGATGGAAAAGCTCCTAAAGAATGCGGGGCTCAAAGGAAAGAGTGGAAAAATACTCTCGTACGAGAAGATTGCTTTCTCCGAAATTTCGACCGACTATATAAATATGTATATAGGGTTCGAAGCAAAGTCGAAAAATAAAAACAACCCTGTGACGAAAGTAAATGTATTCGTGCAGAAAGGTATTTCGACCGACTACGAAAGCTCGCGCTCAGACGTAACGCTTGTAACAAACCTCAAATACTTCTTGGACTCGAAGTATACGACCGCTATCAACAACAACAACCTCGAGCAAAGTATCAACGTATCGCAGAAAGATGTAGAGACGAAGAAGAAAGAGGTCGAAAAGCTCAAGAAAGATATCACAGTATACGAGAAAAATATCAAGAAGGCAGAGGAGAATATAAAGAAAGCAAATAGTGATATAGATAAGCTTTCGCGAGAAATAGACGTACTTAATCAATCAATAAAACAACAAAACAGCTCCATCCAACGTTGAGAAACGATAGGTCGGAGCACACAACGAAAGGTCGCTCGCCGAAAGAATGGTGAGCAACCTTTTTTGTTGCAACGAAGACACACCCAATACCAACGACGACACGATGATAGAGATAGTACTTGTATTGTATGGCATTGCTCCGGAGCAGAGTAGGGCATTTGTAAGTCTTCGCCGACATATTGCACGGCTCGGTGTAGACTACGAACTGGTAGTATACAACAACGACACATCGCTACATATACCCGACTCTACGGAATACGTCGCCGTCAATGCCGAGGGTAACGATATGCTTGCGCGTGCCTACAACTACGCTCTGCAGCGGGCTGCACGAGCCGGTAGAAAGTGGCTTTTGCTGCTCGACCACGATACGGAGGTCACGGCAGACTATTTCGAGGCTCTCAACAGATTCGTATCGAAAGCGGCGACCTTGCCCGAGGTGGCAGCGGCAGTGCCGATACTCAAATACGGCAATCGTACCATATCGCCGGAGCGGATAAACCCAATAATGTGGTATACGAGACCTATTGCTAAGGCGGGAATATACCGAAAAGGCATCACGGCATTCAATTCGCTGTCGCTGCTGAGTGTGGAGTTCGTGTCGGCTATAGGGGGATTCTCACTCGACTATCCGCTCGATATGCTCGACCACTGGGTATACCGCCGCATAGCCGAAGCCGATAAGTCGGTGGAGGTATTGGGTGTAGAAATAGCCCATAGTCTATCGCTGCTCGACGATTCGATGTCTGCCCATAGACTCGTATGGTTTCTCGATGCCGAACGAAGATTCGTAGCCTCCGAACTCACTACGCTTCACTACATTTCGTACAAGATACGCCTTGCATTGCGGTTGCTAAAGCAGTATGCAAGGTCTGCCGATAGCCGCAAGACGACGATAATGATTAAAGCACTTTTTTCTAAGAGATGATTTCGGTTTGTATAGCATCGTATAATGGCGAAAAATATATCGGCAAGCAGATAGAGTCTATCGTCGAGCAGCTCGGATGCGACGACGAGCTTATCGTCTCCGACGACGGCTCTACCGATGCTACGAGAGAGGTCGTAGCCTCATTTGCCGACAGCAGAATAAAGCTCATCGACCACAGCAGCCACCGCCCCAAGCGTGTAAAGTATGCTTTCGAGTACGTTACACACAATTTCGACTATGCTCTGCGACACACACGCGGCGATCTGATATTCCTCGCCGACCAAGACGACGTTTGGCATAGCGATAAGATACACAGCACCATCGACGCATTCCACCGAGAGGATTGCCTGCTTATGCTACACGACTGCCGACTGATAGACAACATCGGCGAGGTGATAAACGACTCATATTTCCGTACAAACAAGTCGGCTCGCGGTATCGTACGGAATATTATTAAGTGTTCGTACCTCGGATGCTGTATGGCATTCGACCGCCGACTGCTCGACAAAGCTCTTCCGATGCCCGACGCTCACGTACCGCACGATATATGGCTCGGACTACTTGCCGAATACTACGGCAAGGTCTATTTCCACAACGATACACTTATCGACTACCGTCGCCACGATACCAACACATCGTCTGCCACCGATGTAAGCAAATTTAGCCTCGTCGACAAGGTCGCTTACCGCGCCGCAATAGTGTCGAGTCTGCTGAGAATGGTATTTTTCGATAAAAATAAACCTGTCGTAGAGTAAAACGTACAATATATAGTACCTATACTATACTTTTTGGCATATTCTGTCACCGTAAGGTAACAAAAAATACCTTACAGTGATTTTTTTGCTATGATATATAGTAAAAAAACATTACTTTGCAATAAAACAACCTTACTCGAGAGCAAAGTAACCTTACTCTAGAGCAAAGCAACCTTACTCGAGAGCAAAGCAACCTTACTTAAGAGTAAAGCAACCTTACTTAAGAGTAAAGCAACCTTACTTAAGAGTAAAGTAACCTTACTCGAGAGCAAAGTAATTTTACTCGAGAGCAAAGCGACATTGCTTTAGAGTAAAGCAATCTTACTTTGTAGGAAAGTAATATTGCTTTGTAGCAAAATTATATTGTTTGGAAATAATATTCAATATTTCGTATATCAAATATGGTATTTGAAAAAAAAAGAGTATTAGTAGAAAAAAAAAATGTATTTCTTTGTTTTATATGAAAATATTATTATACCTTTGTTGGAGTATTATATTTACAAATAAAAATTTTTATAATTATGGTAGCATCAAAAAGAAGCTTTGCAGACATTGTTGCACAAGCAGACACGATGGCTACGGCTCTAAAAGCCAATATGCCACAGGTAGAACGACGTGGAATAGACCTCGCCTTTATCGACGGATTTATCGACGCACGTAGAAAGTTGGTAGAAGCAAACATCGAGCAGGAAAAAATGAAAGCTGCATTGAAGCTTAAGACCGAAGAGGTAAGCAAACACAGAGAAAACCTCAACAACTACATGAAAGAGATAAAAAGAGTGGTGAAGCTGGCTATTCCACAGGCTCAATGGGTCGAATTCGGCATTGCTGACAAGCAATGATACCACGCCGAAGACTTAAAAAAAGCGGTAGCCAATACGTGGCTACCGCTTTTTTGTTTGAGTCGACTTGCTCGTCTTACATTCCTCCTTGCTGAGGAGCTCCGCCTTGGCTCTGCTTACCTTTCTTAAGGTCGTCGTTGGTGATACCGCGTTCGGCTTTCTTCACTTCTGCTTTCATCTCTCCGAAACGCCACGATACACTAATCTGCCACGATGCTCCTATCTGGCGAACCCTGTAATTTGCTTCGTACACACCATCTTCCCAAATGCGTGATGTGTAATCGATATATTTATCGAAGGGATTTATTGTAGAGATGCCTACCGAGAGCTTATCGTCCTTGAGGAAGCTCCGAGAGAGTTCGCCGTAGTAGTAATACCACCCGTCGAACCGTTCTTTGTACCCGATATCGTCGGTAGAGCCACCGCCGCCGAGCGAAAGCCGAAGTTTCCAAGGTAGAAACACATTGATGCCGCTGAAAACATTAGCGATGGCTCCTCCGTAGTTGTAGTTTTTGTTGCTATAATGATTGTAATTTACGCTTCCCTGCATCCATAGACTTAGAAACATCAGCGGATTGTAGTTGAGATATAGGCTCGAGCCGTAGTTTTGCTTTCTGCCGATATTTTCGTATGTTTTATTCAGTATATTGTTTTTGACGAAGACCTCTTGCTCTATCGAATTGTTTACAATCTCTGCACTCGCCGATAGATTCATATTGAATTTTTGTGAAAAATAGCTGTAGTTGAGTGTAAAGTTGTGGCTACGCTCCGAAATCAGATTGGGATTGCCGTATTCTACTATCGATGGGTCTCTGTCGTTTACGAATGGGTTCAGATACGTTATGCTCGGACGCGAGATACTGTTGTTGTAGCTCAGTTTGACGTTTGATGTATATCCGAGCTGGTACGAAAGCGATACCGACGGTACGACATCGAAAAATTTAACCCCGAAATTACTCTGGCGGCTATTCTCGAACCTCACATCCTGTACGGTTCCCTCCCCGCGAGCACCGACGCGGAAACCAAACTTGCCGAGATTGAGCAGATACGATGCGTACGCCGATGCGATGTGTTGGTAATGGTAGATATCGTCTTCGTAGCGTCGGCGTCCGTAGTTGTCGACCGAGTCGGCAATGTCGTACGCCTGTGTAGCGGCATTGAATTGTCGGTAAGCGTTGTCGGAAGCGTTGTATCGAAGTATGTATTTGAGTCCGGCTTCCAAGGTGTGCTTCTTGTCTGCGAATGGCTCGGTATAATCGATTTGGAACGTGTGTTCGTCGCTTGTACCTTTTCGTGTATAATGTGTGTTTTTGTCGAGTATTCCCATTGGATTCGTATAGCGACTGTCGACTGTAATCTTCGATATATCGTCTTCGTCGATGGGCGAGAGCGAAAAGTTGTACGACAATGTCAATAGCTTTCCCTGCTTAGCAAACGAACGTTGATAGTCGATGTTTCCATCGAAGCTTATAGAGTTCGAAGAGCTGTAGCTACCTTCCGTATTCGATAGCGAGATGGTATCGCCATTGGGCTTGATGAAATACGATTTCCCTCTATTCACTTTTCCTCTGTAATTGTTGCCGAGGAGTCCGAGAGAGGCGCTAATGAGGTTGAGCGAGTCTATTTCGTAGCTCATCTCGATGTTTCCGAAGTGGTATTTGCCTTTATAGTTGTATTCGTTGTCTGTAATAGACCTCTTATATGGCAACGCATTGCTCTTGTCTTCTATATCGATATTCATCCCCACCGGCAGATTAAAGAGATATAAGTTATAGTTTGCCGTCGTGGTGAATTTACCTATTTTCGTAGAGAAATAACCTCCCAGACTGTGCTGACTATTGCTATTGTACCTTGCATTGAGGCTGCCATTGTATCCTTGTAGTGAGCTCTGGGTTACTATGTTCAATATTGCGGTTACTCCTTCGGCGTCGTACTTTGCTCCCGGGTCGGTGATGACCTCTATTTTCTTTATCGACGACGCCGGCATACTCTTCAACACGTCTTTAGGACTCTTGCTCACCATATTCGAGGGTTTCCCATTGATATAAATCTTGTAACTTGTCGACCCCTTTACGCGTATCTTGTCGTCTTTGTCGACCGTTACCATCGGCACCTTGCGTAGCATATCCATCACCGTATTGGTCTTACTATCGGGGTCTGCCTCGATGTCGTAGTTTATTCTGTCGATGCTTTGCGTTACGAGCGGCTTGTATGCCACTACAGCTACGCCCGCCAGCTCTTCGCCGTTGCGTAAGGCTACTCCTCCAAGATCTATTACCGGCTCAGTGGATAAGATAACTGTCCGAGTAACCGATGTTTTGGTCGCGGCGGCTATGTTTACGAATATTGTGTCGTTGCTCGAGGTATAGTTGAACTCGAACCGTCCGTCGGCATCTCCAGAATATCGCTCCGAGTAGTCGAACGATGTGCTATCTCTCTTTATCGATACCGTAGGGTAGGCTATAGCTTTTCCTGCTGTATCTACCACCAAGCCTTTGATGGTGTAGGTCGTCGTTTTTACTGTTTTTACTTCTTGTTGCGTCTGTGCTAATATGTTGGCAGACAGGCTGAGTGCAAAAACTAATAGTGAAATCTTCAAGTACTTCATTTTTTTCTTGTTGTTTTTATTTTTTTATCGTGCAAAAGTAATATTTTCTTTCGTTACTCATCTATGGCGGCACTTATGGTGCTTGTTCCCGAAGAAGTAACTTTGTTGCTTTGTGGAGTGCCGTAGTATTTTAATTCAGATGCTCCGCTCAACTTTCCGCCCATATATTTTACGGGGCGTACCTTCAATTCGCTTGCTCCCGATACATCGAGCATTACGCTATCCGTAGCAAGTGAACGGTTGTCGACCTCAGATGCTCCCATTAATTCGTAGTGTGCATAGCGAGCCTTACCTCTCATCTTTATATCGGAAGCTCCCATAACGTCGAACGTCAGTCTGCCTGCCTCTACCTTCTCAGCCTCGAAGTCTGAGCTGCCGAATATTTTTATCGTCGCCCTCGTCGGCTGCCACATATCTTCTATCTTCACTTCTGAGGCTCCGCCGAGCGATACGTCGGCTGTCGGCACCTGCCAATCGCCTACGATTACTACATCGGCGGCTCCTTCCACATCGAGTTTTTTCCATAAGTTTTTCTTTACCTTCACGACTATATAATCGTTGCTTGGGTCTAACCTCATCTTTTGATTTCTCCGTAAAGATATCGACAGTTTGTTGCCCTCTGCCTTCAAGTCGAGATAATTCATAATATTGCTGTCTGTCTCTACTATTGCCGTCTTGTAGTCCTTTATCGAGCTGTCTTCTACTATTTTCACGTCCAAGGCACGCCTCACCGCGATGACATCGAGGGTATCTTCTGCGTTCAATGTTCGTTCTATGATATTGCCGTCGCCCTCTATGCCGAATATGTCGAACGAATGCATCAGCCACTCTTTTCCTACGAAATCACGCATATTGTATATCCAATTTCTATCGCTCCTTACTCTATGCCAATCGATACTGCCTGCGATAATTACAGTAGTCGCCAAAGATACGAACCACAGTAAGACTCCGCCTACTTTTATACTCTTATTCAAAGGTGCCCACTTGAATATAGCCGATAGCATACCGTAAATGGCAGCCATCAGAGGCAACCCCACAAGCAGCCCCATCGATATGGTGCCTATGGTCGTCATACCCGGAGCGAATTTTACAAAAAACGCCATTGCTACCGACACCATAACAATCACCGCTACGAAAAGAGCAAATACGAGCGGTATCGCTATGATAGAACCTATCACTATAAGGAATACTTTGAGTATAGCCGACAGACACCCACTGCCGTTTGCCCTGTTGTAAGCGTTCTTTATGTCGCCTGCCATCGATTTGGCATTGTCGGAGACGACTCTACCGATATTCTCCAGATTTACAGGCTCGCCGCGCATCTCGAGCTGTTGTTGCGGGGTATTTGCTTCGGGGACTATTATCCACATCGCCAGATATACCAATATCGGCACACCGAAACTGAAAAACAAAAGCACTACCAGAAATATCCTTATCAGAGTAACGTCGAGATTGGTAAAAGCCGCCAATCCCGAGCACACGCCGCCCAACATCTTATCCTGCGGGTTGCGGTACAGGCGTTTAGTCGTTTTCGTGTACGAGGCGGAATTGTACTCTTTGCGTTCGGTCTTGTCGCCCGCCTCGTCGGTATCGATACCGAAGTCGTTCGGATTGCCGATAGTCTTTATTACCTCTTCGACATCGGCGATAGATATTACATCGCCCGTATTAGGTTTCTTCGTTGCCAGAAGTTCCTGTATCCTTGCCTCGAAGTCGTCGATTATCTCTGCCTTGTTGCTATCTTTGGCAAAATAAGTATTCAGGCTTTTGATATAACTGTCCAATAAGTTATATGCGTCGTTGTCTATGTAAAACAATCTTCCGTTGAGATTTACCGTTACAGTGTGTTTCATACTATATTGAATTTTATTTTGTTCTTAAATTTATTTTCTCTGTTATAAAGATTCATTGTTTCAACTGTTTTTCAGAGTTTCGAGTGTTTGATTGAGTTCTCCCCACGCCCGTTCGAGTTCGAGCAGAAACTTATTTCCCTCTTCGGTAATGGTGTAATACTTACGCGGCGGTCCTTGAGTCGATTCTACCCACTGATACGACAGTAGGTTATCGTTTTTCAAACGCGTCAGCATCGGATACAGTGTCCCTTCGACCACTATCAGGTCTATCTCTTGCAGTATCCTGATGATATCCGACGCATACGCTTCCTTATTTTTCAGTATCAGCAGTATGCAATACTCCAATACTCCCTTGCGCATTTGCGATTTAATGTTTTCTATATTCATCGTTCTACTAATTAAATTTGTAAGGTTGATAAATAAATTATACTTCTACTTTCAATAACAGTACTATTATTTTTTGCAAAAGTAATATGTTTTCCACTACTATGCAACGCATAGAACTAAAAATATTACACAAGCCGCAAAGATTTATACTTTTTTAACACATGTACTTTTAGTAAGATACTGTCAAACAATATCTTACTAAACTATTAACTATTGGTATCGATTGGTATTGATTTGGTCCGTTATATTTCGAATTACTAATTAGAAATCACAATAAAGATTCTAATGTTGTATAATCGTTTGTAAAATAGAATGTAAGCTATAAAAAAGATAGAAGTATGCCGAAATTTACATACAATTATCTATTTGGTTATCATTACCGTCCAGACCTTACACACTTCGGGCTCTATTCGGTATTGGAGATGAAACGTGGTCTTGTCTTTAGTAGCAGTCTCAAAAGCCTCTATCGTTCCTTCGAGGTAAGGCACGAATGGCGATATGGTTATCTGCTCTATTATATTCGACGGTTTCGTAGGCATTACCTTGTATATTGCCTCTTTGACGCTCCACATAAGTGCGAGGTGTACTCGTGCATTGTCGTGTTCGACGAAAGCCAGCTCGCCGTCGGAGAGAAACTTATCTTTTACCCTCACCGCTTTGTCGCTGATACGCTCCACGTCGATACCTACTCTATGCGTAGGATTGAGAATGATACCCACGTACTCTCTGGTATGAGTAATACTAATATAATAAGAACCATCGTCCAAATACGGCTCGCCGCTATCTTTATATCTGATAGTAGCATCTGTCTCTACCAGAGTATGAAGCAATAGACGCACCGCTACAAACTCCAATCGACGCTTGTCACTTTTGAAACTCATTGCCTGCACTTGTCGCTGCAAATCGGGAGTAGCCATCGACAGAAGCTCCTCTAAGGTCTCTTCTATCTTCCAGAACCCCAATATAGTGCCATCGTCAAATATATCTTTGCTTTGCAACATTCGAGAAAAACGATTATAAATTAGTTCGTGCAAAGTTAGTACAAAAAAAACGATAACCACAGAAACCGACAATGTTCCAACCAAAGACAATCTACAACAACATTTAACAATCAATCGGATACGCCTATAAGCTAAAAGTGTTTTTCGTGAGCAATTATTTTTTTTCGTACCTTTGCAATCGCAATTTTTCAAAAAAAACGTTTGTCGATGACAGATACACTCATAATAATATCGGGTTGGCTCGCTCCTACTTTTGTGATACTAAGTTTCTTGCTGAAAAAGATAAAATATATACGCACGGTCAATCTCGTTGGCTGTCTGTTTTTTGTGCTTTATGGTATTCTAAAAGGTTTTTTGTTGCCTGTCATCGTCCCTAACGGTATTTTAGCCTGTGTGCAGGTCTATTTTCTTGTACGTGGCGAGAAAAAGACCGATTAAGTTCTTAATGATTAATATTATAGCATTTTATGTGTAAAAAAGTATTTGTAATAACTATTTGTTCGCTCATAACATACAGTTTATGGGCTGGTAACGATAACGATACCGTCAACGTACAGACGCTCGAAGAGGTTTCGGTGGTTTCTACCCGTAATGCCGATGGCAACAACTTGTCGGCAAGTAATATAGGCAGCAGTCGGCTCACGGAGCAAAATTTCGGGCAGAACCTGCCTTTTTTGCTTTCGACGGTACCTTCGCTCGTAACCACCTCTGATGACGGTTTGGGTGTAGGATATACTTATTTCCGCATACGCGGTACAGACCATACACGTATAAATATGACCGTCAATGGTATACCCCTCAACGATTCTGAGAGCCAGACGGTGTTTTGGGTGAATATGACCGATTTTGCCTCGAGCCTGAAAAGCGTTCAGGTACAGCGTGGTGTAGGTACGTCGACCAACGGTTCGGCTGCCTTTGGAGCAAGCGTCAATATGCAGACTGCCGGTGTTGCGGAGAGTCCTTATGCCACGGTCGGCTTCAATGGTGGTATGTACAATACTCTGCGTGAGGTAGTCAAAGTCGGTACAGGCGTAATGCCTTCGCGTTTTGTCTTCGATGCCAAGTTCTCGAAAGTCAATTCCGACGGTTATCTTGAGCGTGCTTTTAGCGACCTTTACTCGTACAGTGCTTCGGCGGGTTATGTCGGAACAAACAGTATGGTGAAACTTATCGTGTTTGGAGGCAAAGAGAAAACCTATATGGCTTGGGACGGTATCGGTAAGAAGCAGCTTGCCGCCAACAGACGCTTCAATCCCGCAGGAGCAGACTACGACGAGAGCGGCAATATCGTAGGGTTCTACGACAACCAGACGGACAACTATCGACAAAACCATATACAACTGCACTTCTCGCATTTTTTTATGCCCGAGCTATCGATGAATGCGGCTCTGCATTACACTAAAGGTTCGGGTTATTACGAGCAGTTCAAAGACAATGCCAAGCTGAAAAGCTATAACCTGTCGGAAAAAGTAGTCATCGACGGTAAGGAGGTGAATATAAAGCAAACCGATATAGTACGTCGCAAAAACCTCGACAACGATTTCTTCGGCGGCGTGTGGTCGCTCAATTATATGCAAGACGCTTTTGACCTCCACCTCGGCGGTGCACTCAACAGATACGACGGTGCTCATTTCGGCAATGTCATTTTTGCCCGAAACTATCCGCTGCCGCTCAAAGACTTCGAATATTACCGTAATAACGGGCAGAAAACGGACGGAAACGTGTATCTGAAAGGGGCTTATCGTCTCGAGAGGTGGCTGTCGATATTCGGCGACTTGCAGTATCGGTATGTAGGCTACACAATATCGGGTATCAACGACCAAGGACTCAAGCCTATCGAAGTCAGTCGTCGGTATCATTTCTTCAACCCCAAAGCGGGTATTGCTTACTCACAAGGTGGGCATAATGCCTACGCCTCTTTTGCCGTTGCCAATCGAGAACCGTCGCGAAGCAACTTCACCGAAGCGGGTGCAAACGACGTCCCTCTACCCGAAAGACTCTTCGATTACGAACTCGGTTACAATCTTGTACGAGACCGTTTTAGTATCGGTGCCAATCTGTATTTTATGAATTACAAAAATCAGCTTGTACTGACGGGTAAATACTCCGACACAGGAGCCTATCTCACTCAAAATGTGGCGAAGAGCTATCGGACGGGAATAGAGATTGTCGGCGGTGTCCGTATATTCGACTGGCTTAGCTGGGACGCCAATATCACTCTGAGTAGAAATAAGATTATAGACTTCGCCGATTGGTTCGATGTATATGAATATGACCCTGCCACGCAGCAATCCGATTGGAAAGACAACGTAAAGACCGACATCGGTACGACCGATATATCTTTTTCTCCATCGATAACCGCAGGCAGTCGAATAAGTATCTCGTACAAAGGATTTGGAGCTGACGTTCACACTACTGTCGTTGGTAGTCAGTATCTTAGCAATGTGATGAACAAAGATGCGAGTCTGCCCGCATATTCGTTTACCAATGTAGTGCTCTCCTACAAGTTGCCTGTCGGTAATATTGCCAGAAATATTACTTTTTCGGTTACGGCAAACAATGTTTTCAACTCATTGTTTGTCTCGAACGGAGGGGCTATCGGTTCGTTTGTCTTCGACAAAGGCGAGGCACACGATTACTCTATGGCAAGGCTGCAGTATACTCCTTGGTTTTATGCTCAGGCAGGGTTCAATATACACGGTGGCGTAACTGTCGATTTTTGATAAAATCTCTCGGATAATGCGCATAGTAAGCGGTAAATTTAAGGGAATACGTTTCGAACCGCCGCGAGATATTACGGCTCGCCCCACGACAGACTTTGCCAAAGAGAGTCTTTTCAATATTCTCGATAATATCATCGATTTCGACGGTATACGGGTGCTCGACCTCTTTGCAGGTACGGGCAGTATAAGTTACGAATTCGTCTCTCGTGGAGCACGTTCGGTGACAGATATAGAGATGAATACCACGCAGATAGATTTTATCAAGAAAACCTGCACCAAACTTAAGATAGACAATCTACATGTGTATCGTAGCGATGTTTTCAAATACATTACCAAGTGTAGCGAACGCTACGATGTCGTCTTTGCCGACCCACCTTATCAGATGAACAATATAGATGAGCTGCTTGCTGCCGTCATCGGTAATAGTCTGTTGACAGACGACGGTATATTTATCCTCGAACATAACAGACACCACTCTTTTGACGACCATCCGAACCTGATAAACAGCCGTAAGTACGGCAATGTACATTTCAGTCTGTTTCGGGCGATGGACGGGTAAACTGTAACATTCAAACAATATAAACACCAGTATCGAATAAACAGACCGTAAATATGCAAAAAATTATTCTCATTACAGGCGTATCGTCGGGCTTCGGCAGAGCTATTGCCGAGAGGCTGCTTGGTGACGGACATATAGTCTACGGTACTTCGCGTCGAGAGCTCGATTTCAGCCTCGAAGGGCTTATCGTCAGACGTCTCGACGTTACCGACCGACACGGAGTGAAATCCGTTGTAGATTCTATAGTGCAGGAGCAGGGTAGAATCGACGTAGTAATCAACAACGCAGGAGTAGGCATTGCCGGAGCTACGGAGTTGGCGTCGGACGAAGAGATAGACCTGCAAATGAATACCAACCTCAGAGGAGTAGTCGGTATGTGTGCGGCTGTATTGCCGTATATGCGAGCGAAGCGTAGCGGGACTATTATAAATATAAGTTCTATCGGAGGCGTGTTTGCTATCCCGTATCAGGGTTTCTACTCTGTGTCTAAGTTTGCTGTGGAGGCGTATTCCGAGGCATTGAGTCTGGAGACCAAACAGTTTGGTATACGGGTAGTAATCGTAGAGCCGGGCGACTTCAATACGGGCTTCACTGCCAACCGCAAGGTATCGGCTGCCACTGTCAACGATAGCGACTACGGCGAATCGTTTGCTCGTGTAATAAAGAATATAGAGCAAGACGAACGCGGCGGCGGCGACCCGCGATATTTAGCTCGAAAGATATCTAAGATAGTCCGTAAACGTTCGCCTCGTCTGCGTTACCTGATAGCACCTAACTTCATACAAAAGCTGTCGGTGGCGGCACACACGGTGTTGCCCAATCGTCTTTTCGAGATTTTGGTACGTATCTTTTACAGCGTATGACCTGCGGCAGTAGGCTACTCACTCGTCGTCGCCCTCTATGGGAGTGAAATATTATTTGCCGACGATTGCCGTTTTTTTTATTAATTTTGTCGCCCCAAAAGATTGATAATATAGAATTACAAAAATATAACGCTAAGCAAAAATAGAAGTAATGAACAAACAAACAATCATCGGTATTGTACTGATTATAGCCATATTTATCGGATTCAACTACCTCAACCGCCCCTCGAAAGAGCAATTAGCCGAAAGGCAACGAATAAACGACTCTATCCGTAACTCACAAGCAGAGCAAGAGCAACAGGGTATCGCAAAAGAGTTACCGCTCAAGGTCGATACCATCAGCGACTCGTTACGTAGAGCCCAACTTGGACTTTTCGCTGCCGCTCAGAGAGGTGATAGCACTCCGGTAGAGGTCGAGACCGACCTGCTTCGTCTTCGATTCTCGCCCCGAGGCGGGTTTGTCGAATACGCTGAGCTTAAAGGTTATAAGACATACGATGGCAAACCGCTCGTACTATTCGAGGGCGATGGTGAGAATTCGCTCGATATATTGCTGCAGACATCGGATAGCAGAGTGTTGTCGACACGTGAGATGTTTTTCGTACCGCAGCCTATCGTAAAAGACAGCACTAACACTATCGTAACTCTCCGCCTGCAACCCGCTGCGGATAGTTATATCGATTTCATCTATCGTATTGCGAATGGCAGCTACCGAATCGACTTCGATATAGCAGCTCACAATATGCAGAGCTATCTGGCTCCGATGACCAACAAGCTCGATTTCGCTTGGCAGACCGTCGTCAGACGACAAGAGAATAGCCGCAAGACCGAAAACCGATATGCCACGCTCAACTATATGTACACCGACAACGATATCGAACGCCTGAGTGACACTAAAAACGATATGAAGTCGTCGAGCACGCCTACTATGTGGTTTGCGGCGAAAGACCACTTTTTCAGTACTATATTGTTAAATAAAAACAACTTCCCTACGGCAACGTTCAAAAGCGACATCGTCGACGACGAAACATCGCCATACCTGAAGCACTTCACCGTAAACTCCACTATCGACTTCGACCCTACGGGAGCCAAGACTACGGCAATGCAGATGTTTTTCGTGCCAAACCAATACAAGATACTATCGAGCTTCAACGACGAGAGCGTCGACAAGGCACATCGCCCCAATTTGCAAGAGCTGATACCGCTGGGTTGGGCTCTGTTTCGCTGGGTCAATAAATACGCCATCATACCGCTATTCAACTTGTTAAGTTCGTTCTTAAGCAGTTGGGGGTTGATAATACTTATCGTTACTATCATTATAAAGGTGGTGCTATTGCCGCTTACTTTCAAGTCTTATATGAGCTCGGCTAAGATGCGTGTGCTCAAACCTCAGGTCGACGCTATCAACGAGCGAATCCCCGCCGATAAGATGATGGAACGCCAACAGGCACAGATGCAGCTATACCGTTCGGTCGGAGTAAGTCCTATGGGCGGTTGTCTACCAATGTTGCTGCAGATGCCGATATTGGTTGCCGTCTTTATGTATCTGCCCTCTGCCATAGAGCTGAGGCAACAGAGTTTCCTCTGGGCATCGGATTTATCTACTTTCGACACCGTGCCTTTCCTTACTTGGAACGTATCGATACCGCTTATCGGTCGACACATTTCTTTGTTTTGCCTCCTTATGACTATAACTAATATTATATATACACGTATCAATATGGCAAATACGCCCGGGGCAAACCAACAGATGGCAATGATGAAGTGGATGATGTACCTTATGCCACTGATGTTTTTTTACATCTTCAACGAATACGCTTCGGGTCTGACCTATTACTATTTCATCTCTCTCTTGCTTACGGTATTGCAGACTTACCTGTTCCGTCTCTTTGTCGACGACGACAAGTTGCTTCGTAAGCTCGAACTTGCCAAGCAGACCAAGAAGCCGGCTAAGAAATCGGGCTTTATGGCACGTCTCGAAGAGGCTCAGAAGATGCAGCAGCGACGTCTTCGTGAACAGCAGAAGGCTCAACGAAACAATAGAAAATAACCGTGTCGCACACACGTAGGCGACAAAATATCACGACAAACAGTATGGATATTTCCGAAAAGTTTATTGCAAATCTTCGCGAGTCGAACGTACAGTGCCAGAAAGGGCTTATCGAGATGTTCGACTCTACCGTCGGACGTTCGACAGTGCTTATGCCATTCGGTGGTACGACGCAACGCTCCGAGACGCAGGTATCGGTGCAGAAACTCCCCGTAGGCAACCATTATACCGATACGGCATCGATGATGGCATACGGCTACAACCCCGACATTTCGCTCTGGAGTCCGTATCATGGGGCTCAGTATGCAGTCGTAGAGGCTATAGCTAAGATAGTGGCAGCCGGTGGACGACGCGACAACATACGTTTCTCGTTCCAAGAATATTTCGAGAAGATGACCGATAACCCATTCTCGTGGGGCAAGCCTACTGCGGCTCTGCTTGGAGCTCTGCAGATGCAACACGACTTCTGCCTGCCTGCTATTGGTGGAAAAGACTCTATGAGTGGCACTTTCGGCAATATCGACGTGCCGCCGATGCTTATGGCATTCGGTATAACTACCGTCGATGCGGGCAACGTGATTTCGACCGACCTCAAGCGTGCAGGCAATCGGCTATATTGCGTATGGCACAGACATCGCCCCGATTATACGCCCGATGTCGACGAGTTGAAGCGTAACTTCGACTTCGTTGCCGACGCTATTGCCTCGCGGCGTATCGTCTCAGCTTGGGCTGTAGGTGCGGGAGGCGTTGCCGAGGGCATCTGCAAGATGGCATTCGGTAATCGGATAGGTGCAGACCTTACAGTCGGAGGCAGTTTTAGCCAAGAGCAGCTGTTTGCTCTATCGTACGGCTCTATCATTGTAGAGGCGAGCGAGGCTCTCTCGCCCGACATCGCCATTCATATCGGACATACTACCGAAGACCCGTATATTACCATTCGTTGCGAGCAGCCCGACGGCAATACCTCGATAGAGGCTCGCCTGCAAGTCGACGAACTCTACAAGGTCAATACCGAGCGATTCGCACGTATCTATCCGCTTACATCCGATGGCGACAGATAGTATATCGTCGTTACCGATACTATAACTTTTTTACTGCGTTATGAAGAAAAAATTGTTGTGCCTGTATGCCGTCGTCTTGCTAATGTTGCCTACCTTGAGCGCCGCCGAAGCCGATACTCTCGTATGCTACGATGCTTCCGATTTTTCGCCGTACACTATACGCTCTTATACGCTATCGTACGGGCAGTTGTCGCTGCGAGATACCTATCTTTCGGATATCGACTATTTCGGTAGTAACCTTTCGTTTGAGGTAACAAACCTCTTTGTTGTAAAACCGAGTCTCTACCTCCGCAACGTCAATTCAGTCGCTTATGGCAATACGGTGAACCTTCCGGCTACCGCTGCAATGTCGTACCTTGGCGGCGAGCTTGGGCTTGGAGTGGGGTATCGGTGGAGCAATCGTCGGGCGTCGATATTGATTGGCGGGTTGCCGTCGGTAGACCTTGCACTGAAGAGCAATTCTCGCAACGTAAACAACACAGCCTCGCTCGATGCTATGCTCACCCTATGGCTCGACGCAGAGGCGACTTTCCATAAGCGGTGGGGCAGAGTAGTCTTCGGGCTGTCGGACCATCTTCGTACGGCTATCGTCGGCGGTATGTTCGTACCCGAATACGGCGCTTTGTACTACGAGTACACCACCCGAAAGCTCGACGAAGCACTGCACTTTGCGTCGTTTCACAACCGACTTGCCATACGCAACCGCCTCGAATTTACCGTAATGTGGAAAGGCATCATCTTCAAACTCCAGCACTCGCTCAACCTACAGACGTGGCACGCCAACAACCTATCGTTTGCCACCTTGCAACACAACGTCGGCGGCGGACTCGTCGTCTATCTACGCAACATCACGCCTAAGTATTGATTGCCTCGAAGCGTACAATCGGCAAAAGGGGCTTTCGTGTGTCTATCCGATGACTCTCGAAAAACGCCTCTCGAAAAACGACAATAAGAAGTAAGGCATTTTTTCTGCAAAAAGCTCTCCTTTTTAGGAAAAATATTATAACTTTGTGGCACTCGTTACTAATACAAAGTTATTTTATTATAAACATAAAAAAGGAGATTTATATGAGAAAGTTTATCTTTATTGCATTATTGGCTTTATCTGCCTCTTTGTCGGCGCAGCCGCTTAAATGGTCTGCCACATACGATTTCGACCATAGAGGTACATTCGGGCGCTATATTGGTTCGATAAACGGGAAAAACTATTTCGAGACCGACTACTATTCGCACGGAATAATGGCACTGAGTCTTAATAAACTGAGTATCTTTGCTACCGACAACCAAAACAACAAAATCGCCCAAACAAAAGAACCTATAAAGATACCATCGTACTCTTTATTGAATTTGACCGTATTGGGAGACTATCTGTATGCTTTCTACTCAGATAAAGAGGGAGTAAGGTACAAACGTTTGGATCCTAATACCCTCGAAGAGACGGCAGATAAGCTACTTTGCACCTCGTCGGGTAAAAAAACATTTCAAGAAATAGTAATACAGAGCGGCGACAAATCGAAAATAGCATTAATAATAAAGTCGTCAACCGAAAATAAAAAAGAGGTCGATAATAAAATAGTCGTATTCGACTCCAAACTATCACGGCTATGGGAGCAAAGCATACTAACGGCAATGGACAAAAAGAAAGGAACTATTCTACAATACCAAATAGCAGATAACGGCAGTACGTATATATATTACAAGGTTTCCGATAAGCAGACAAAAATAACTCTCATAACAGCATCGGAGAAAGGAGTAAGCACCAAAACATTGATAGACCGCAGCGAATTTGCCGATATCGAAAATGTCGATAATATAGAGAGCTATATAGTCGACGACAGCACGTTGTTTATCGCCTACAGCAATCATCTGAAATTGAAGTGTATGAAATACAATGTCGTTACCGGTGCCGTAATGGGAAACGTCTCTTTCGATTATACGACCGATAAAACTACTAATTGGAAGATAAGGAACATCTCCAAGCTCGACAACGGTAATTTTGTAGTAGCTGTCAGCAATGCCAGTGTTTTGGTTGAGTCAAGTTATAGTATGAACATGGTATGGATGAGCTACTATCTGCACGATAAAAATTTCTACGCCGTATGCATAGACTCCGGAGCTTCAAAAATAGTTTATTCGAGAATGATATCAAAAGGTGTAATTTTTAGTATAACGTCTGAAAATGTTGCAAGAGTGATAATGGATAAGATAACGTTCGAACGCCCGTTGTTCTTCGCTAAGGGCAATGATTTCTATGCTGTTTATAATGCGAGCAGTAAAGACGACGATTTGTCGGAGAAAATAGTGCCGAAAGCCAAAGTTAGTACGTATTTTACAGGCTCCTCAGGTAAGTTGGTGACAAACTGCGTAAAAATCTCTGCCGAAGGTAAAGCCACGAAGACCACACTTACGACATACAAAGACAAAAAAATGGCACTTAGTCCGGCACTCTCTTTCATAAACGACAATGGCAATTGGGTACTCGGGTTTTCATCAAAAAAAGTCATTAGTTTTGCCAATCTGCCCTAATATAAGTAGCTCACATCGCAGTACATATCATCGAAAATACAAAGGTCGAGGCACTACGAGTCTCGACCTTGTTTTTTTATAATATCGCTCTATAAATTACTATAGGGCAAATCCTAAGTATAACTCTTGATTCAGATTGAAACGTCCGGGAATGTAGGGTATAGTATTGTATCGTACTCCCACAAAAACACCGGCTAACTGACCCAACGGATATACCAAGTCGGCACCCCAAGAAAGTCCGATATAATCTCTAAAAACGTCTCCTATTGCCATATTGTAATATGCTCCAAGATATGGAACTAGTCGCCATTTGCCGAGAGCCAACGGAAGTTGACCGCCTATCGATAAACCTGCTATATTCATCTTATATCGTTCACCCGATTCGGGTAAAAAGGTTTTGCCCGTTTTAAAATTTATTCCGGCAACGACAAACGCATTAAACATAAAATTATACGACACTCCGAACATCGATACCAGAGGCTTACCGATATTCAGCAGATTGTGTGTATATGAAAAAGATAGAGTATTGCCGTACTCGTAATCTTTGTCTATTATACTCTGTGACAAATACGATTTCGGGTGGAAAAACGACAATTCGGTCAATCGCCATTGACCTTGCTCTTTTATCCATTTGCTTGTAGCAGGCTTGCCGTTGCATTTCATTGCTACCTCAGCAGTCTCTGCGGTGTTACTGTCCGAATTGTTGTCGACGGGTTCTATCGATATTTTCTTTGTCCTCATTTTCTCACGTACGGCATAAGCCAGAGCCATACGTACCCCTTCTATCGGATTGTTTCTAAACTGCCGCATGATATCTTTTCGTACGTTGGTAGGGAACGATTTATACCAACTGTCGAACTGACTCGGGGCTACACTCGCGATATAATCGTAAGCAATAAATGGCACCATCTCTTTATAATCTTGCTCGGCAAGACCGACAAAAGTTTCGGCTCGTTGCCGTATATCGTCTTTCGCTATGTGTGCCGACGATAAGTATTTTTCGCAAAAAACTCTGATATCGGATGTCGGTATGGCGAAGTTGGCATTTTCGCGTGCGTATGCCTTCCACGTATTGATACCCACTACCAGATATTCGTTCTTGTCTTTCGCCGACTGTATGAGCAAAGGGCTGCCCGAACTGCCTGCGTCTATCTGAGCGGTATGTTGTATTAAGATAGTGTTTCCTCCCACTTTCGATAACTCTTCGTCGTAAAAATGTGCATTGGATACTATCCCCTTACCAAACTGCCACGAAGGGTTATCGCCAAGCCCGGGATAGCCTGCCGTAAAGACATCGCGCCCTTCCGTAGGTGTCTCATCTGCAAAACGTAACGGCTCTACCATTATGTTGTCGGGAAGAGCTATTGCTGCCAAATCGATATCTTCATCCACTATCGCCACGGGGCAGTCTTTGTACGACGAAACGTTGCGTTCGTTGTCTCGAAACTCTATCGTAACGCTTTGTGCCAGTGCCACAACGTGCCGATTGGTGATTACATATTTTTTCCCCGTAACGCTGTCGGCATAGACAAAACCGGTACCGAAACCGCCCTTTGCGTAGTCTCTCAGAAAGCGTGCCGCTTCTTTATAACCCTCTTTCATTAGCAAATCGCTAAATCCAAGCAGGAAATCGACGCTGCTATCGTATAAAACAGGTCGTACGACTACTACTTTTCTCCTAAGTTCGTTTTGTGCCTGTATCGATAATGCAAACAAAAACACCACTAATAAACTGTAAACTCTTCTCATACTATTGGTATAATTTTATTTGGTTAGATTAAAATAATTTTTTCGATATTTTCGGAGCAAAGTTAGTAAAAAAACAAATACTTTATCAAGTAAAAACTTCGAATAACTCTACATATCTCAGATTCATATCTGTCTGAGACGACTGTTTTTTTATAATTATTAAAAAATAAGAGAATGAAAGCTAAGAAATTTGTAGCCTGTACTAAACCGTATATCATCGTAATTTGCTCCACACTATCGGTCGTAATTCGTAATTAATTACTACCTTTGTGTTCGCTAATATCAAAAGAGACACAAAAGATGAACTACCGTGTTTTTGTAGAGAAGAAAGAGGGTTTCCAAGTCGAAGCACAGAGCCTTCGCAAGGAACTAAATGCCAGTCTCAGTCTGAGTCTCAGTCAACTGCGACTTGTTAACGTCTACGACCTGTTTGGCTTCGACCGACAGCTGCTCGACAAATGCCTGTACACCGTCTTCGGTGAGCAACCGACCGACCGCGTGACGACCGACTTCGACCTCGAGGGCAAACAATACCTCGCCGTCGAATACCTGCCCGGCCAGTTCGACCAACGGGCAAGCTCGGCAGAAGACTGTGTACGCCTTATCGACTACAATGCCGACATTACTATCAAAAGCGGCAAGATAATACTATTCGACGATACTATCGATACCGAGACTATGGATAAGATAAGGCGTTACTTCGTCAATCCTATCGAGAGTCGTCAAAAAGACCTTTCGATACTTGAGACCTTCGCTCAGCCCGCTGCCGAAGATACACGTATCATAGAGGGATTCGTAGACCTACAAGACGACGACTTGGCTCGTTATTGCAAAGAAAACAGCCTCGCTATGAATGCCGACGACCTTAGAGAAGTAGTGCGATACTTCCGCCTTGAGCGTCGCAACCCATACGAGACCGAACTCAAGATACTCGATACCTATTGGAGCGACCACTGTCGGCATACGACATTCAACACTTCGCTCGAAGATATCTCTGTCGAAAAGGGGCTCGCCTCGGACAGCATAGAGGCTTCGCTCGAGTTGTATCACAGCATGCGAGGAGAGCTTCACCGCTCGGACCGCAACGTATGCCTTATGGATATGGCGACCCTCGGAGCGCGATACCTGCGGGCAAAAGGCTTCCTCGACGACCTCGAGGAGAGCGACGAAAACAACGCCTGTTCTATAACGGTCGATGTCGATGTCGACGGTAAGTCGGAGCGTTGGCTACTTCAATTCAAAAACGAAACACACAACCACCCGACCGAGATAGAACCCTTCGGCGGTGCCTCGACCTGCCTCGGCGGTGCCATACGCGACCCTCTATCGGGACGAAGCTACGTCTATCAGGCTATGCGTGTTACGGGTGCAGGCGATATATATATGCCCGTAAGCGAGACGCTCAAGGGTAAACTGCCGCAGAAGACGATATCGACCAAAGCTGCTCAGGGCTATTCGTCGTATGGCAATCAGATAGGACTCGCTACTACATTCGTCCGCGAGATATATCACGACCAATATGTAGCCAAACGCCTCGAAGTCGGTGCCGTAGTCGGTGCCGTCAGAGTCGACGACGTTAGGCGGCTGAAGCCGAAAGCAGGCGATGTGGTACTGATGTTTGGCGGACGTACAGGACGCGACGGCGTAGGAGGAGCCACAGGCTCGTCGAAGGAACACACTGCCGAGAGCCTCGAGCGGTGTAGCAGCGAGGTACAGAAGGGCAACGCTCCCGAAGAGCGTAAGCTGCAACGACTATTCCGTAGGAGCGAAGTCACACGCCTCGTAAAGAAAGCAAACGACTTCGGGGCGGGCGGAGTATGTGTAGCTGTCGGCGAACTTGCCGACGGACTCGACATATACCTCGACCGCGTGCGTACGAAATATTCCGGACTATCGGCAACGGAGCTCGCCATATCCGAAAGCCAAGAGCGTATGGCTGTCGTTGTCGGTAGAGACGATATGGAGGAGTTTATGCGGTATTGCAGCGAGGAAAATATAGAGGTAACACACATTGCCGATGTTACCGACACGGCACGCCTGAGAATGATGTTCAAGGGCGAAACGATAGTAGACCTCTCACGTGAGTTTATCGACTCGGCAGGAGCCCGACACTTCGCCCGAGCCACTATTGCAGCCGTAGCCGACAGCAACCCCTTTGTATCGCGCGATTAGGAGTTTGGGCGTTTAATCGCTTAAACGAGGTTTTAGGTGTTTGTGGGCAACAAAAAATGTATGGGCGAGTAACGATTCGCCCATACATCGTAATTAGTAATTTTTTATTTTTATTCTATTCACATCCTTCGTTCGGGTTGAACCATTCCGGTATATTGAAGCGAGCCGACGGACTGTAGCCCAAAGATGTATCTTCGAGTACCTGCTTCATATACATAGCCCATATTGGTAGAGCCATATTGGCACCTTGCCCTTCGGCCATACTTGCGAAGTGTATCTGGCGGTCTTCCCAGCCGACCCATACGCCACTCACAAGTTGCGGAGTGTAGGCGATAAACCATCCGTCTGAGTTGTCGTTTGTGGTACCGGTCTTGCCGCCTGCAGGAGCGTTGACACCGTACTTGTAGCGTACTCGCGAGCCTGTACCGCCGTCGAGTACTGCCTGCATCATATTTATCATTTTGTAGGCAGTCTTCTCGTTTACCACCTCTATGGTATTGGTAGAAAATTGAGCTATGACGTTACCTTTGTTGTCTGTTATATGTGTTACGAATACAGGTGTAGTCCTGATACCTTTATTGGGGAATGTCGTATAGGCTGCTACCATCTCTGCGACCGACACTTCGTTCGGTCCCAAGCAGAGCGATACTACCGGCGGTATATAGCCCGATATACCGAACGACCGCATAAGCTTTACCAACTGCTCCGGGGCAAGCATTCCCATAAGAGTTGCCGAACCCCAGTTGTTTGAATTCTGAAGCATCCATCGCAGAGTGACCTGCTCGTTGAGTCGAGCCTTGGAGCCATTGCGAGGGGTGAAAGGTTTGCCGTTGGCATCGGTGAGCGTTACGGGGTGGTTTATTATCTTGTCGCAAGGATACATCCCCTCTTCCATAGCAAGAGTATAGATGAATGGTTTTACGGTAGACCCTACCTGTCGGCGTCCCTGAGTGGCCATATCGTATTGGAAGTAGGTGAAGTCGGGTCCGCCCACGTAAGCCTTGACGTAGCCGTTGGAAGGCTCCATACTCATAAAGCCCACACGAGCGAAACTCTTAGCCCACAGCATCGAGTCGCGGGGCGACATTACGGTGTCTATCTCGCCTCGCCACGAAAACACCTTCATATCGATAGGTTTGTCGAACTCAGCAAATATCTGCGATTTGCTCATACCGCTCGCCTTCATGACGCGGTAACGCTCGGTGCGTAGTATAGACCTCTCGATGAATTTATCGATATCGTCTTTGGTGAAATTCGATGGGAAGATACCGTTCTTGCGTTTTTTCTTCTCTTTGAAAAAGTCGTTTTGCAATCCTGTAATCCATTGACGTACTACACTCTCGGCATACGACTGCATACGGCTGTCGATGGTGGTGTATATCTTAAGTCCGTCTTGATACAGACTGTATTTGGTGCCGTCCGATTTTGGATTCTTCTCGATGAAACCATACAGAGGGTCGGTCTCCCAAGCGAGCGAATCGAGGTAGTACTGTCCGTAGGGTTTGAGTTGCCAGTCTGCGTATGAAGAGCGTTTGGGTTTCTTGGCATTGAGCCGTGTGCGTAGATATTCGCGCATATACGGGGCAAGCCCTTGGTCGTGGCGAGCTGAGTGGTAGTCGAGTCCCATTGGCGACTGCTTATACTCCTCGGCTTCTTGGTGTGTGATGAACTTATATTTTGCCATCTGGTCGATTACGGTGTTGCGTCTGTTGAGTGCACGCTGTCGGGTATCTTCGCGGTGGCTTGCAGGGTTGTATAGCGATGGGTTTTTGCACATTCCCACTAGTGTAGCTGCCTGCGGTATGGTGAGTTTGTCGGGGGTGGTGTTGAAGTAGACCTGCGAGGCAGTCTTGATACCGACGGCATTGTTTAGGAAATCGAATTTGTTGAAATAGAGCGACATTATCTCCTCTTTGGTGAAAAGCCTCTCGAGCCTGACGGCGATAATCCACTCGTTGAGTTTCTGCGGTATACGCTTGAAGAAGTTTCCCGAACGGTTGGTGTATAGCAGTTTTGCCGTCTGTTGAGTGATGGTAGATGCTCCTCCGCCTCCTCCAAACGAGAGTATAGCCCTTAGGAGTGCTTTACCGTCGACTCCCGAGTGTTTGTAAAACCTTACGTCTTCGGTAGCCAAGAGGGCATTTATGAGGTTCGGCGAAAGTTCGTCGTATGTGGTTTTCATACGGTTGTCTTTGCCCGAGTAGAAAGTACCGATTACTTTACCGTCGGCAGAGTATATCTCGGTTGCTAGCTTGTTTTTAGGGTTTTCGAGCTCTTCCAAAGGTGGTACATAGCCTACTATACCGACCGATATAAGTAGGAACGTGAGAGCTATTACTCCCACTCCGATAGCTACTATTCCCCAGAAATATTTGAGAAATTTTTGTTTGGTCTTATCGTCCAAAGAGTTTTTTCCGCTGTTGATATTCATAGTATTTACTATATAAATGTGGTTTTAGAATTGCAAAGGTACTATTTTTTGACTTTCTATGAGGCAAAAATTCAAGTTATAAGTGTCTATGGTTAAATTAAATCAAATATTCGTTTGTATAATAATAAATATTTGTAGCTTTGCATACGATATATTCATTGTATTATCATTTACATGTATTGCTTGTAACTATGAAACTTTTGGCTTTTATACAACTAATAATTCTAATAATGATGGTGATATGGTTGTTCCAATTGATCGCAATAGTATACTTTTGATATAAAGTTTAAAAACATCGTTGTATTATGAAAAACGTAAGAAAAGCTGTATATATAGTTTGAACTTTACTTGAACTTTACTTGAACTTTACTTGAACTTTACTTGAACTTTACTTGAACTTTGTTTGAACTTTTGCCCAACTTCGTCGAAATTCGAAAAAAATAATTAGATACTTGTGTACTTCGTTTGAAGAAAAAGTATTACCTTTGTCGCCGTTTTCGTATCGAAAGCAAATAGGAATAGAAAAATCATTTTTTGTCGAACCTAAATTAAAGGAGGATTTCACAATAGCAACAAACATCAACAACCGCAAAGAGCAAGAAAACAGATACCGTGTAAACGACGATATACAGGGAGTATCTCGTGTCCGTTTGGTAGGCGACAACGTCGAGCAGGGGGTCTATTCTATCGAACGAGCAATGCTTAGAGCCGACGAATTGGGATTGGATCTGGTCGAAATATCGCCCAATGCAGACCCTCCCGTATGTAAGATAGTCGATTTTCAGAAGTTTCTGTATCAGCTCCGAAAGAAAGAAAAAGAGATAAAAGCAAATGCTGTAAAGGTTGTTGTCAAAGAGATTCGTTTCGGTCCGCAGACCGACGAGCACGACTATAACTTCAAGCTTAAACACGCTCGAAACTTCCTTACGGAAGGCAATAAAGTGAAAGCATCGGTGTTTTTCAGAGGACGCTCCATTATGTTCAAAGAGCAGGGTGAAGACCTACTGAAAAAGTTCATCGACGACCTCGAAGATATAGCCAAAGCCGATAATACTCCGAAACTCGAAGGTAAAAGGATGATAGTGAATCTATCGCCGAAGCCTAAGAAATAGAAATATCGAATAGAATTTATATTAATAAGTTTAACTATAAAATACAACAGAAAATGTCGAAAATCAAAACTAATTCCGGTGCCAAAAAAAGGTTCGCCCTTACCGGGACAGGTAAAGTAAAACGGAAACATGCCTTCAAAAGTCATATCTTGACCAAGAAGTCGACCAAGAGAAAGCGTAATCTTACGCACACGGGAGTGGTAAACACTTCGAACGAAAAGAGTGTAAAATCGTTACTTGGTATCCGTTGAGAGTTAATTAATTAAAAGTATTAATCGAATGTTCAGTAAAAATGTAAGTTCGCCCCACTAAGCGGACACTGACTTTCAAAAAAAACATTTAAAAATTATGCCACGTTCAGTAAATCATGTAGCTTCGAGAGCAAAAAGGAAAAGAATTTTAAAACTTACAAGAGGATATTTCGGTGCAAGACAAAACGTATGGACTATCGCCAAGAATACTTGGGAAAAGGGTTTGACCTATGCCTATCGCGATAGAAAGAACAAGAAACGTTCGTTCCGTGCATTGTGGATACAGCGTATCAATGCCGCTGCCCGCTTGGAAGGATACTCATATTCGCAGTTGATGGGAGCTCTCCACAAAGCAGGTATTACTATCAACCGCAAAGTTCTTGCCGATTTGGCTATGAACAATAAAGAGGCTTTCTCGGCTATCGTAAAACAGGCTCAGCACAGCAAATAAAAATACAAGTCTATTCTACAGAGAAAATACACTTGTTTTCGAATAAAAGCGACTGTCACGAAACTATGGATAGTCGCTTTTTCCGTTATTAGCTATTATAAGTATCGTTGATAAAGAAAAAAAGACTACCTATCAGAGATATGATTGATAGACAGTCTTTTTTCGCACATATATATAATTTGTTTTTACTTCTTAGGTGCGTTTTCGAGAGATTTGGTAAGGAAACGCCAGAAATCGCCTACCGATTTGATGTTTACTTTTTCGTCGGGCGAATGTGGGTGTCTTATAGTGGGTCCGAACGAAATCATATCGAGATTGGGCTCTGTTGCTCCTATGATGCCACATTCGAGACCAGCGTGAACTACCTGTACCTTAGGCTCTTTGTTGAACTCTTTTTTGTACGTCTCTTTCATAGCGTGCAGTATGGGAGAGTTTGTGTTTGGATTCCAACCCGAATATCCACCCGAAAACTCTACCTTAGCTCCTGCCAAAGTGAAGATACTTTCTACCATCGAGGCGAGCTCCTCTTTCTTGCTATCTACCGACGAACGCAGCAGACAGTGAACTTCGATTTTCTCGGTATTTGCCTTTATTATAGACAGATTCATAGAGGTCTCTACTATATTGGGGATGGTAGGTATCATCCTGAAGACACCATTGGGACAGCCTATTATGGCATTGATGAAGTCGTCTTGTATCTGTTCGGGAATGATATTGTCGGGCGTATCTACTTCCTCTACGCTTATCGTTATCTTGTTTTCTATATCTTTGTACTCCTCGTTGAAAAGTGCTTCGTACTCTTTTGCCAAATTCACTATATCTTTTTTGCTCTCTTCGGGGATAGTGATTATCGCCCAGCCTTCTCGAGGAATAGCATTTCGCATATTACCGCCTTCTACCTCCGACAAACGAGCTTCGTCGGAAGATATGGCTTCTTTTAAGAATCTGAACAATAGTTTATTGGCGTTGGCTCTGCCCAATATTATATCGAGCCCCGAATGTCCGCCCTTCAGTCCCGATACTGTTACTTTGAGAGCTATATCGTCAGGGGCGGTAGGTAGCGGTTTGAATTTCCAGTTTATACTTGCATCCAATCCTCCTGCACATCCTATAAATAGTTCTCCTTCGTCTTCGGAGTCGAGATTAAGCAAGATATCGCCTTTTATCCAGTCGGGCTGTAAGCCGAAAGCACCATACATACCGGTCTCTTCGTCGGTAGTAAAGAGTGCTACTATAGGTCCGTGCTTGAGATTTTTGCTTTCGAGTACAGCCATTATGGCAGCCACCCCGATACCGTTGTCGGCACCCAAAGTAGTTTGGTCGGCTCTGAGCCATTCGCCGTCGACGATAGTTTTTATGGGATCTTTCTCGAAATCGTGCTTTACCGAATTGTTTTTCTGAGGTACCATATCGAGATGAGCCTGAAGTACTATTACTTTGCGGTCTTCCATACCCGGAGTAGCAGGCTTACGAATGAGTACATTGCCTGCCTTATCGGTAAGAGTCTCCAAACCAAGAGATTTACCGAAGTCTACTACAAGTTTTGTAATCTGTTCGAGATGGTGCGACGGGTGGGGCACTGAGCATACCTTTGCAAAATTGTGCCATACTTCCTGTGGTTGTAATGAATGAATGTCCATAATTTTAATAATGAGTTTTATTAGTTATTGATATATAAGTTTCTCTTTTTTTGACTCTGCAAATTTAGTAAAAAAATCATTGAATACGTACCATATATATAGCTTTAACATTATATTTGAAGCTATGTTTTGATTCGTTCCTTATTTTTTTCGGCAAAGTCTTTCCAGTTTCTATATTTTTTCTCGCTACCTACGACCGATTGAGTTTGTAAATAGTGGCAATATGCAGCTGCCAGCCCGTCGGTAGCGTCGAGTTCTTTTGGGAGGATATCGTGAGGTATTTTCAGTATTCGGCATAGCATATCGGCTACTTGTTCTTTAGAGGCTCTACCTTGGCCGGTTATAGCCATCTTAATTTTGAGCGGAGCATATTCGGCTACGGGTATTTCTCTGTCGATAGCGGCGGTTATTGCCACCCCTTGCGCTCTGCCGAGCTTTAGCATCGACTGTACGTTTTTTTCGAAAAAAGGTGCCTCTATTGCCAGTTCGTCGGGTAGGTGAGTCTCTATAAGGCGATTGACCTCTTCGAATATCTTACGTAATGTAAGATAATGGTTCTTTATAGCCTTTAGATTGATGGCTCCCAGAGCGACGAACTCCACTTTGCGGTCGATGATTCTGATTACACCGTAACCCATGACCGTAGTACCGGGGTCGATACCTAATATAATACGTTCCTTCGGCGGCATAGAGGTGAATTATATATTAGTTTTCTTACTTTTCCCGACGAAATATTTTATCGTAAAAAAAACTATTACGAGGCATACTATCGCTAAAAGTCCGTAACCTATTTCGTGTGAGTAACGATATATGACCTCTTGTTGCCCGTTTGCGAGACGTCCTAGAAAAGCCAAAATGCAATTCCAAAGACCTGCTCCCAGCAGTGTAAATACGGAGAAAACAAAATAATTCATCTTCGAGAAACCTGCCGGAATAGATATAAAGTGCCTGATTACAGGGATGAATCTACCTATAAATGTAGAAACGATACCGTATTTATTGAAAAAACTTTCGCTTTGCTTTAGCTTTTCGCTGCTTAGCAGCAACATACGCCCCAAACGACTATCGGCGAATTTATATATAATGTTTCTACCGAGCCACATACCTAGTACGAAGTAATTTATAGTTGCTCCTATCCATGCTCCTATCGTAGCAAAAACGATCACCCATATCATTTTCATACCTCCGTCGCCTCGTGAGGCGATAAAAGCCGCAGGCGGTACTACAAGTTCCGACGGTACGGGGAATATCGAACTCTCGGCAGCCATCAGTGCCGTGATAGTACCATAGTTCATATTGGCAGTATACCACTCATCGACTCTATCGAACCACGACAGACGACTAGTACTATCTGTTTCATTAGCACTCAACTGTATTGATAAAAACAGCAAAAATCCTATTAACATAACCTTTTGTAGTCGATATATCGCTTGAGAATTCATTGTTATCGTGTTGTGTTATAATTATTTATTGTGCTCTTTATATAGTTTTTCTATCTCTACGAGATCCGGTATAAGAGTCTTAAACTCTTTGAGTTCGTCGGCAGGAATGAGTTCGAAATGCATAAGCGATTCTTTGACGAAATCCAGATAGTAGTAGCATATCGAAAGAGTAAGCTGTAGAGTAGGCATATCGGTATTTATATAGTTGGCTATCTGCAGATTGATGAGAGCATCGATATATTTGCCAATCAGCATATACGAACGCCCTATTTTCAGCAAATTCATAGCATTTGTGTACTGCAAGTCCTCAAAATCTTTGTTATCGGCATTGTCCGACAGATTAAGAAATATTATCGATTTTTTGTATGCTAAAATAGCGTTCGATATACTCTCTTCTTTTTCTTTAGGATTCTGGTCTTGTGATATTTCCGAAAAAATATCTCCTATCGTACCGAACAGATTCTCGTATTCGTTGTATCGGTGATTGTTGTTCATCTCCAATGCTTTCAGTAGATATACTATCGCATTTTCGTTGTCGTTTAGGAAGTTGTAACACTGTGCAGTCCTTACCGTTATCTGGAAGTTGTTTGGGTCTATTTTGAGTGCTTTGGTACAGATACGAAGAGCATCTTCAAATTTACCCATTTTCATAAGACACTCTGCCTGTTTATTTTTGAGTTTCAGATAAAACTCCTTATTATCCATAAGGATAAGTGGAAAATTTTTCTCCTGTAACTCGTAATAATGTAGTGCATCTTCCCATTGCCCTATACGACTATAGCATAGCCCACACTGAAAGTGATTCATACTATCGCCATCGTTTATGGCTATCCGATACTTATAGGCTTCGGCTGCCTCTTTGTATTGCTCTGCATCGAACAAAATTTCCGACAGCAACCGCCAAGCCTCTTTGTTGTACGAATCTTTATCAATTACACGGTTTAGTATGTTTTGTGCATCTCGCAGGTTACCTATGTTGCGAAATTGTATGGCATAGAATATCAGTCCTTTGATATCCAAAGGATAGCTCAAGGCTTTGTCGATAAAACGTTTTGTGAGCATGGAGCGTGTCAAAAACTCATTGTCGTTGTCTTCTATGTTGTCGAACTTATTGTCGTCGAGCAACAAAGCTATCTGAAAATATGCCTCTGCCCTCAACTCCTCGGTATAGAAATCGTTTATGAATTTTTCGTGAACAACTTCACCCTCTTCATATCTTTTGGATTCGAATAGAGATACCGCTTTTATAAGTAGAAAAATTGGATTTTTGTATTTCTTGAAATATATATCGCTTTTGTTTATAGCGTTTTCCAGATTGTAGTATTTATCGATAATAATTTCTAATATCGATAGAACCTCTTTGTCGGGAAAGAGATTTTCGGCAACCGAAAGCACCTCTCTTGCTTGCCCGAAATTCCCTTGTTCGATGAGAAAAGCGACGACATACTCGTAGGTATCCGAGTCGAAAAAACGATTTTTTTTACCTGCATTCAAAAAATAATCGTTTATCAACTCCAACTTTTCGGGGTCGTATCCGCCGAACGAACCGCTATATATATATTGATAAAAATCTTCCATTTTGTGCCGATAGGTTGTGTCTTTCTGAAAACGTGCAAATTTACAAAAAAAACGAATAGTCTGTCGGAATGGCTTTTTTATCGATTTAGATATTTAATAAACGATATTTGTCGTTTTTTTACTACATTTGCATTCGATAAAAGTACAGACTTATGATTTCGATACAAAACACACAATTGGTAGTAGTTGATATACAGGGTAAATTGTCGCAGATAGTCTACGACTCCGACAATATGCTGCGCCATAGCAGGATACTGATAGAAGGTTGTAGGATATTGGATATACCTATCGTGTGGCTCGAACAACTGCCCGATAAACTTGGAGATACGCATCCGCTTATAGCCGAGGCACTCAATGGGTTATCGCCAATAGCGAAGAGTAGTTTTTCGGCTTTAGGTAACGACAAATTTGTGGAGCATATTGAACGAAACTGCCGTAAACAAATAATTTTGTCGGGTATAGAGACTCATATTTGTGTATATCAGACAGCTGTCGACTTCATTGCTAAAGGATACGAAGTGTTTGTTGCTGCCGATACTGTATCGTCTCGTTCCGAAGAGAATAGACATATCGGTATAGAAGCGATGAGGCAGGAGGGGGTAAAAATATTAAGTACCGAAGCGATATTATTTGCTCTGATGAAAGGTGCCGACCACCTCAAATTCAGAGATATAGCAAAACTCGTAAAGTGATTTCCGAAAAAAAACAGGTCGATTATTGTAAAAAAAGTTTGTGTTTGTATTATTTTTATTATCTTCGCAGAAAATATTGTTGTAACCGTAATGATAAATAGTAAGTTATGAAAAGAAGTTTGTTTTTATTCTGTTTTAGTTTATTAGCTATATATGCAGTATCGCAAAATGTAACAAGACGCACGTCTACCGTTGTTTCTACAACTCCTGCTCCTACTACTGTCACCGAGAGTTCACCTCAAGAGTCGTCGATAGTGGTAAGTCCTGTGGTAGACCAAGTCTATACCGGAGTAGCTTGTACTCCCGAATTGACTATTAGAGACGGCAATACGACGCTTGTAAAAGATAGAGATTATACGATAAACTATATAAATAATGTCAATGTAGGTACGGCTACTATAACTATCATCGGTAAGGGTAATTACCGCGATATTAAAGAAATAAAATTCAATATCTTAGCTAAACCTATCGGTAGCCTAATGATAAATCCTATCAACGATCAAACATTCAGAAACGCTCTGATATCGCCCGATATTCTTATAAAAGACGGTGCAAAGGTCTTGGTAAGAGATACCGATTATACACTTACATTCGCTAACAATTTTAATGTAGGTACGGCAAGTGTTACCATTACGGGAAAAGGTAATTATAAAGATACTAAGGTAATGAACTTCAGGATAGTGGCTAAAAGTATGTCGGGTAGAAACACTCCGTCTTCACGACCGATACAGAGACCAACACAGCGACCGACAACACCTCAGACTACCTCGAAGTAAAGTATAAATTATTATCAGTCAAATCCATATTAATAAACAAATTTCTTTGCCTATCGATAAAAATCTACTTTGAAATAAATTAAAAAACTTCAAAGAGATGAATAAGAAATCGAATGTTACAGACAGTGAATTGATAGCTCAATACTTGTCTGGCGACAACCGCTCGTTTGAGATACTTTTGTATAGGCACAAAAGTCCTCTGTTCGGTTATATATATTCTTTAGTGAAAGACAAAGATTTAGCCGAAGATTTTTTTCAAGATACCTTCATCAAAGCCGTTACGCATATCAAAAGCGGCTCTTATGTGGAGCAAGGTTATTTCTTTAGCTGGCTCTGTCGATTGGCTCGAAATATGATTATCGACTACTTCAGACGCAACAAAAACATAATCAATATCTCAAACGACCAAACCGAAGTGGATATCACTGCAGGTAAGGCTATGGAGGCTCTTTCGATACAAGATATTATGGTCGATACCGATATTCGTGAAGAGTTGAAATATCTATTGTCGCTTTTGCCCAAGGAGCAGCGTCAGATACTTGTCTTGCGATTCTATTACGATATGTCGTTCAAAGATATAGCCGATACCTTAGGTATCAGTATCAATACGGCATTGGGAAGAGCGAGATACGCCATTATGAATATACGTAAGTGGGCTAAGCAGAAGTCTATGCTATTCTAAATAAAGAATATTACAGAAAAGGGTAGGGATACAATAATGGCGATGATTTTGCGTTATTTCAAGTATAAAAATCAAAATCGTCACACAAAAGTATTATGCCTATGCAAAAATTCTCTACACTATTCAATTTTTTAGACCAAGAGTATCGAAATTCGGAGCCGAGTAGCAATACGTTGCAAACAATAATGGCTTTTGCCTCTACTTATAACGTAGAACGTATGGACAATGGTGAGTTGGTCTGTTATTTTAGCAACTAATTTTTTATATTAACTTGTTGATGACGGGCTGTATCTAGAAAAATAATGATACAGCCTTTTTTTATATTATCATATCTTACTCTCGGCTTTGCAAATCATCTTTTTTTGTAACTTTGCTGCCTCTATTTTATTTGAATCAAATCTCATTTATTAGATGTCTGAATATACTGAAAACGACGACTTGCAAGACGAAGAAAAGAATAACGATGAGATATCTTCGGCTGTTGAAGACGACAACGATACTGGCGATAGACTCCACTCTCAATATAATCTACCTACCGTATTGGACGAAAAGAGCCTGCATCACCTACCGGGAATGTTTTATACGTGGTATTTAGACTATGCTTCTTATGTAAATCTGAGTAGAGCCATACCGCATATTACCGACGGGCTTAAACCCGTACAGCGACGTGTATTGTACTCGATGCGACGTATGGAAGACGGTCGGTACAACAAGGTCGCCAATATAGTAGGACACACAATGCAGTTTCATCCTCACGGCGATAGCTCGATATACGAAGCACTCGTGGGGCTGGGACAGAAAAATATCCTTATCGATACGCAAGGCAATTGGGGCAATATCCTCACAGGCGACGGAGCCGCTGCCGCCCGTTATATCGAGGCACGTCTCTCGAAGTTTGCCATAGATGCGGTCTTCAATCCCAAGGTTACCGAATGGAAACCGTCGTACGACGGTAGAAACAACGAACCCATATCGCTACCGGTAAAATTTCCTTTACTGCTGGCACAAGGCAGCGAAGGCATAGGACTGGGGCTCAACTCGAAAATTTTACCTAACAACTTCAATGAGCTTATCGATGCCTCGATACAATACCTGAAAGGTGAAGCCTTCGAGCTCTTTCCCGACTTTCCCACAGGCGGCATGATAGACGTAGGCAGATACAACGACGGGCAGAAGGGTGGTAAGGTGCGTATAAGAGCCAAAATATCGAAGGCTCAAAACAACAAAGCCCTTGTAATAAACGATATACCATACGGTATCACTACATCGCAACTGATAGACAGTATAATAAAGGCAAACGAAAAAGGTAAAATCAACATAAAGAAGATAGACGACAACACTGCCGAGAACGTCGAAATAATCGTACACCTCGACGCCAAAGCATCGTCGGATAAGTCGATAGATGCACTGTATGCCTTCACGCAGTGCGAAATATCGTACTCGCCCAACTGTTGTGTCATCGACAACAACAAGCCGATATTTACGACCGTATCCGACGTATTGCGTCGCAGTACAGACAATACGGTAAATCTGCTCAAAGCCGAGCTCGAAATAGAGCGTTCCGAACTGCAAGAGCAGCTTCTGTTTGCATCGTTGGAAAAAATATTTATCGAAGAGCGGATATACAAAGACCCCGAATTCGAGAATGCCAAGTCGGAAGCGATAGCCCTCAAACATATCGATAAACGTATAGAGCCTTACAAAGAGACCTTCATCCGCGCTATAACCAACGACGACCTCAAGCGTCTGCTCGATATACGTATGGCGCGTATATTGAAGTACAATACCGACAAGGCAAAGGAAAACATAGCCGCTCTCAAGGGTAAAATCAAGGAAATAGAATACAAATTGAATCATCTGGTCGACTACGCTATAGAGTGGTTCGAACACATTAAAAATACGTATGGTAAAAATATTGTCAGACGTACCGAAATACGCAATTTCGAAAATATCGAAGCTACTAAAGTAGTGGAAGCCAACGAAAAACTCTATGTTAGTCGTACCGAAGGATTCGTCGGTACGAACCTCAAAAAAGAGGACGACGTAGAGTTTGTACAAAACTGTTCGGATATAGACGACATAATAGTATTTTTCAAGAACGGAAAATATAAGGTTGTGAAGGTCTCCGAGAAACAGTTTGTAGGCAAAGACATAGAGTATGTGGCTGTCTACAAACGCAACGACCAACGTACGATATTCAATGCCGTCTACCGCGATGGCAAAAACGGAGCTTACTATATGAAGCGTTTCTATGTGAGTGGGGTTACTCGCGACAAAGAGTACGACCTTACCAACGGACAAAACGATTCGCGTCTGATGTACTTTTCGGCCAACCCCAATGGTGAGGCGGAAGTGGTGAGGGTTACGCTCAGACAGACGGCAAGGAAGATAAAAAAGACACAATGGGATGTCGATTTCAGTACTATTGCCATCAAGGGACGTGCCTCGAGGGGCAACCTGCTGACAAAATTCCCCGTGGCAAAAATCACCTTCAAGCAAGGCGGAGGCTCTACGCTCGGAGGTACACATATATGGTTCGACCGTGATATACTCAAGCTCAATTACGACCGTAGGGGCGAATATCTGGGTGAGTTTTTCAACGACGACCTGATATTGGTTGTATATCGCAACGGCGAATATTGTACAACCAATTTCGATCTTACCAATCATTATCGCGACGATATTATGATAATAGAGAAATTCGACGCACACAAGATATGGAGTGCCGCTCTGTTCGATGCCGACCAAGGCTTCGATTATATCAAGAGATTCAGGTTCGAGCCTACGGCAAAGCCTACATCGTTCGTCGGCGACAACGCCGCCTCCGAGTTGAAACTTATTGCCGACGACGCCTATCCGTTGTTCCGAATAATATTCGGAGGCAAAGATAAAAAACGTGAACCTATCGATATAGACGTCGAACAGTTCGTGGGCGATAAGTCGTACAAGGCACGAGGAAAACGAATATCAAACTACGAGGTTGCCCGTATCGAACGCCTCGAACCTCTACGGCTACCGCCGGAAGAGCTACCCGACACCGCTGATAACGACGAGGGCGAAGAACAAAACTATGACCGTATATCGACGCCCAGACTTATTTACGACAAAGACGACCCGACGCAGGGCAATTTATTCGAGTAGCTGCAGGTAATGTATTGTGGTACTGTATGATATCGGGTGTGTCTTTTGTTTGATATCTTATTGATAGCACTAACTATCTGTTCTACATTTTTTTTATAAGTGTAATTGTGTTTACACTTCTTTTTTTATATATCAACCGATAATGAGTGGATTAATATATCATATCTAATAATTATTTATCTATATACTAGATAGTTATATGGTTGTTTTTTCTTGATATATGGGAGATTTTTTATGTGTTGTTTTTTTAACTTAATTAATTTGCGGTTGCAATGAATTTTGCATTATATTTGCAGTGTGATTAAATTCTTGTAGTCTAATGCGATTTTTTAAAAACTATAATATTTGATAAATATGAAAAGATTATTGTTGTTATTTGTTTTACTATTCAGTATTAATTTTTACTCACAACCGCTATCTATGCCGGTTTTGTGGCTAAAGGCATCGTGGGACGATTTTTCCGTATATGGTTTGCAAAAACATTTACTTACTTATAAATATGGGAATTCGTCTGTAGCCACACTTGATAATGTCAATGGTTATAAGGCATTGTATTTTGATAATGAGGGTAAAAAAGAGAATTATTTTTCTTTTAGACTGGATTCTTTATCCAATAGTTCGTCTGTGTTGATTTTGATAGCTTATCAGCCATTTATACATGCTTTTTCGCAAGGTATTCCCGAGTATGGTCTTTGGACTTTTTACGGCAAAGATACCATAGCACTTACATCGGTGCGATATGGCAAACATAGCAAAAGCTTTCTATATCAATATAGGAACTACCCCGGTGCTATTATCACATCTAATTTATTATCGGTCGACACGGAAAAAGGTTCGTTATCTACTTTACTATTAGGTTATGCAGATTCGATGTTTTTCCATGGTAAATTGGCTGAGTTTATTGTTGTTAGAGATTACTTGAACAATCGTCAACGTCAGATATGGCAGAGTTATTTGGCTCTGAAATATGGAAGCACATTATATAGAAGCGATTACACGAATTCAAAAGGAGATACTTTATGGCGTTACGTTGATAATAAGGAGTATAGTGAGGGAGTTGGCGGAATTGGTAGAGACGATTTACTTGGATTGAATCAAAATGTGTCTACAATTGCGGGAGACATTGTAACAGTATCGTATTATAATGCAGACAATGAGTACCAGTCGGCAAAAACTAAATTCTCCGACGGTGAATATATTTTATGGGGACATAGCAATGGAGAGGCTTCACTCGGACAAACTCTTTTCCCTATAGGAGAAACATCGTATTATCTTTTCGACAGAATATGGAAAATACACAGGAATAACAAAAGAAATCATTTGATAGACTTGCAGATAAACAGTGCTATTAATCATAAATTAAAGATATTTATCTCTCGAAGCAGCGACTTTCTTAGCTGGGAAACCAAGGTCTTGAATCCATCTTTATTAGGCGAATATATGGCTAAGTTTGAAGGATTGAATATTGAAGATAGTGTTTTGTATTTCACGTTCGGTTACGACCGTGCTACAGCCGACAGTCTTCTGTTTGCTAACAATAAGGGTGGAGACAATAATAATTCATATCCGACTACACCAATAAATAACATTTTTACCGAAGTTTCTTATTTACCTAATCCTGTAAAAGACAATTTATATGTCAATTATAAACTTACGCGTAGAGCAACCGTTTGGTTTTCTCTGCACAATAGTACGGGTACTACACTTTATCGTACTGCTCCCGAATTGAAATCGGCAGGAAGTACCCAGAAAATTATTCCTATGGGGCAGCTGATAGATTGCACATATGTATTGTATATTCACGTCGACAATATGATTTTATCTCGTGTTATTATAAAACAGAATTTCTAATATTATCATTAAAAACAGTATATCAATATAATTGGGATACAAATAAATTATTAATAGTTATGAAACATTCGAATATCGTTTATTTTTCTTTGATTCTGCTGTTTGTTATTTCGTCTTGCGGCAATAGATCAGCAAATAATAGTTCTATATATTCCTTTGATACACCGACAATTGACGTGGAGGATTCTATTACAGTGAGAGATACCGTAAGGAATGTATCTTCATTAATGTTTCAAAATACAGGTATTTATGATACTACATACCGACATACATCGGATAGCCTGCTCGCTATCCGGCACAAGGGGATAATAGTTAAAGGTAAGTCGTCTACCGATAGTCATAAAGACAAAGGTATGTTTTATTTGCCTGTCAATGAACAATATCAGTATATCGAAGGGGGAAAAAATTCAGATATTGTGTTTGAATTTTATTTACCCGACGGATTTAAGTCTTCCGATAGTATAATACTGTCGTACAAACTCAAGGGAGCACACGACTTTACATCGCTATCTAAAAAGATAAACAACTCATCGGTTGTAGGAGGTATGTATTTCAAACGCGATACTTCTTGGAGTCTGCAGCGCGAAGAATTACCATATTTTGCATTGAAGAAAGGCAAAAATATTTTCCGCTACGAATTGCCTAATGGGGTTTCGGATATTGTTGCTATAAAGGATATTCAACTCAATATTATTTCCAAAAATAAAAGAGGCGATTGTGTCATAGTAAATCAACCCGATAATCGCTGTTTTTACCGTACATTCGGTTATTTACAGGGTTTTATCGACAGCGAAGCTAAGCTATTGATAGACGGTAAGCCGATAGCTACAGACAAAGGCTTTTTCGAGACAATTGTCCATAGAAAGACTGTTGTGGGCGACAGTTGGTTATCGACTCTGGAGGTGCTCTATCCGAATGGAAAGAAAATACGGAAAGAGGTACAGTTTATCTGTTCTACCGACTATGATTTTTCATCGACAAAAGGTACTTATTCTCAAAGGATAGAGCAAACTATAACTCCCGATAACGGTTTTGATATCTCTCTTCTCGGGGCTCGGCTTACGGGTGAAAAAGGTGGTGTCGCTACATCGCGAAATCTTTCGATAACGGCACTTCGCAGCATAGATATGTCGGTCGTAAGTAGCGATATTATTAATGTTACTGCGGAGGCGGCGGGATATCGATTCTTACCTTCGGGTCTAAAATTCGACACAGTGCATATTATGGCAATGAGTTATGAGCCTAAACTTATTCCGCAAGGATATACTGCCGACGATGTTTTTACATTCTATTACGACGAACAGACTCAGCGGTGGCAGCGTATAGAACGTAGTAGAGTAGATACTGTAAGTCATATAATTTATTCATATACAGATCATTTTACCGATTATATAAATGGTATTCTTAAAGCACCCGAATTGCCTGACGTACAAGCATATGTACCTACTACTATAAAAGATTTACAAGCGGCGCATCCGCATACAGGCATAGGCAGTTTTTCTGTTCCAGAGGCGAATAATAAGGGTACAGCCAATACTTCAATGCCATTGTGGGTGCCTGCAGGACGCAATGGTCTGCAACCCAATTTGATACTTGCATACAATAGTGCAGGTGGTAATGGTTGGCTTGGTCAAGGTTGGGATATACCGATTTCGAGCATAGAGGTAGAAACACGTTGGGGAGTACCTCTGTACGATACGGATTACGAAACAGAGACCTACCTACTTGACGGAACTACATTATTATTAAGCCGTCTGGACAATAACAATAATATCGTTTTAATAGAACCTACCTACCGACGCGATTTCGACAAGAGAATAATGGATTCTTTGCGGCTGTACAGAGAGATAGAGGGTGCTTTTCAGAAAATAGTACGTTACGGCAACTCTCCGTCGGAGTATTATTTCGTCGTAACCGATAAAAACGGCACAAAGATGACCTATGGCAACGATGGCAGTAGCAACAATGTGTGTGAGCAAAAAGATCAGATAGGTAACAAAGCAAAATGGTTACTTACGAAGATAGAAGATGCCAACGGCAATTGGATGAAATTTTCGTACCAGACAAAAAGCTATCAGGGAGGTAGCAATATATATATAAAGGATATAGAATACACGGGAAATGGTGGTGAAGGCGGTAATTACTTGATATCATTTAAATTATCGAATGCTATTCGTCCCGATGTAATGAGCAATGGTAGGAAAGGACTGTTCGAAGTAAGCGCTCATTTGCTCGATAGGATAGATGTAATATACAAAGTATCAAATGAGGTTCTAAGGCAATATTATTTCGGATATCAAAAAGGTGCTTATGGGAAAACCCTGCTTAGCAATATGCTCGACGTAGATAGTACATTTAGAAACGATGGAAATATAAACATATTTACAAAAAACGATATTTTTGACAGAAATGCAACTCGCGAATCAGCAAAGAACTATTATCCGATAAAGTACTATTTCTCGTACCATACAGGAAATATGAGATATTCGAGAGACCAGGAAATTGCAATAGCAAACAGCGATGTAAATTCTTTTGATTTGTTGATGAACCGTATGATTCGTGCTCTGTTTAATCCCAAAACAGATATGGCTACATTGGGAGGTAGCACAGGTACTTCGTGGGGAGCAGGCGGAGCTTTTAGTGTTGGATTTGGTTTTGATTGTTTTTTGAAAACTTTTTCGTCAGGGGGAAACTATTCATACTCAGATGACCAAAACGCTGCTTTTATGACATTGGTAGACTTGAATGGCGACGGCTATCCAGACAAGTTGTTTAAGACATCTGACGGAAAGCTTGGGTATCGACTTCAACAGGTCGATAGTTTGGGTAGGAGTACTTTTTCTTCTTCGATAGGCTATATAAATACAGCAGATTTCAATACCGTTCATTCGTACTCACATACTTTTGGATTTGAAGGGCAGGCAAAAATAGCTAAAATCGGAGCTAGTTTTGGTGTAGAAGCAAATGTATCAAAGAGCGAGACCAATATTTATCTGTCCGACGTAGACGGTAATGGGCTTGTCGATATCGTAGACAACGACCGAGGCAAGGTATATTTCAATAGATTTCCCCGCTTTAGCGATGAAATACAAAACGATACTATTTGGGTAGAAGGCTCGTCGTCGTGCAAGAAGAAATATATACTAAACAACGTAGAGGTAAATAATGATGTCTTTAAGATAGGAGGTAAGGTAGATACTATTGTAAATACGGAATGTAAGCTTGTTCCCAGCTTTCTGGAATGTCCACGTTGTTCGGTTTTGTACATGAAGGGATATATCGGCGAATGTTATAGCTGTCAAAATCATAGAATTGTATGTAAGTCTGATACAACTTATGTTTACGAGTCTGAAAAGGCTCTGTATACTCCCGATATACAGTCGGTGCGTGCATGGATAGCCCCCTATAGTGGTATAATAAAAATATCGGGTATAGCCGAACTATCTAAAGATCTAAAAAATACTCGTATAGAAAATAATATTAAAGATGGAGTAACATTGTACATTCAAAACTACACTTATAGTAAATTGCCTCCACTAATCGAAAGGAGTATTTATCCTACTGTAGGTAGCCTAGATACGGTAAATATGAATATAGATTTATTAGGGATTTGCAAGGGTACTATCATATATTTTGTTGTGAGATCTAATACTAAACATACTCTCGATGTGGTAAATTGGAATCCTAAAATAGAATATTTAAAAACATATGATTACGAAAATATAGATACAGAAACGATTCTCAGAAATCCCAAGTCGTTTACTTTCGATGCTGCCGAGGATTTTGTTTTGAATGGAGAAGAAAATTACGGGTTATTACATGACGGTACTGTTCGTATCGAGTATGATATCAAGTTAGATCATGGTTACACTTTACCCGACAACGTATACTTGGTGGTAAGACACTCGGATATAGACGTAGATCGGAGAATTACCTATACAAATAAGACTTATTTATGCAGTACGCGTTTTGATATGAATGGTTCTTATTCTATGCAGGTCACAAAGTCAGGTAGTAATTTTACGAGTTATTTAGACTTCTATCTCGACAGCCAAAACAAACTTATCGACTGGGCGAAAGTATCTGCCAAGGTAAGGGTATATTATACTAATATTACGAGCAGTATGGTAGGCGGAGCCCCTTTACCTGTTATCGACAGTGTTACTAATCCTAATAATCATGTATATACAACCGAGAGATTTCCTATTGTAAATAAAAGGTGTCTACAGTATGCTAAAAGACCATCAATTAAGTACGATCGTATTGCAGGTACCGAAATATCTGTGTCTTACTCTATTTATGATTATAATCAACAATACTTCTTTCTTATGCTAAGAGATGCTGCAGGTAAATTAATCAAGGTCTTTCCTATTCTTATTACACATACTTATGATACATACAATATTCATACGAATTTCGACAATGTAGCATATATCGATTTCTATACAGAAGATGCTTATGCAGGTAGTTTTCTCTATGCAAAAGTTTATATCGACGGAAGAGAGTATAAGGCAGGCATTCACACGAACTATTTTTCCGATAAGAACGATGATTTCAATTATAGACGATTTAAAAGCATATATCGTGGTTGGACACAGTTCGGATATAAGCCCAAAAGTAGAGATTACAATTATATTGACGGAAATCTTTTGTATACCCATTATACCGATTTGTCAAAATTAAATGATTATATTCCCGATACCACCAAGCTGATAGTCGATATTGATAATTTCGATATAAATAGTAATATACAGAGTAAATCGGGCAATAAAAAGTCGTTCAATCCGCTTGCAGGAAACTTCTTCCCAATGACTCCCGATGCCAAAACGGGACGCTACGTATCGTATGCCAATATTGGCTATATAGCTCGAGATACTATGAGCAATGCTATTATTAATCAGAGTATTGAGGAGATACGGTCGGAGAGCTTCCCTACCGCTCATGTAAAACCTGGTGAAAGGCCTAAAACCGTAATCAAGAGATCGGCGAAAGATTTCCCTGCCATAAGTGTACGAGGCAATGTTTCTCTCGGTCCTATAGGTATTAGTGGTTCATATTCTAAAAGTACATCTCGTTCTGTATCAGAATATATGGATATGAATGGCGACCGCTATCCCGATATTTTATCCATAGGAGGTGTGCAATACAGTAAACCGCAAGGAGGGCTAAGCAATAAGATTGTAGATTTTTCGAACGGAGCTTTGTCGTACACAGATATTTCGGTAGATAAGGCAGGCAGCGTAGGAGCAAGCGGCAACAAGAACGAAACCTTATCGAAAAAAACGGTAACCAATAAAGATAATAATTCCATTACACGTGTCATACAAGCGGGAGGCAATGTAGGAGCGGGCTTTGCGGCAGCCTTTAGCGACAACAAGGCTTCTTGGCAAGACATCAATGGCGACGGGCTACCCGATAGGGTGATATTCGACGAAAACGGAATAGGAAAGGTATATTTCAATATGGGTTATTCGTTTACCGAGGCTGTAACAATACCTAATATCCAAAGTAGAAACTCTCTTAGTTTTACAGCAAATTCTAATATAAGTATTGGCGTAAGTGATAGCATTATATGGAATATTATAAGAGGTAAAGACAAAAGACATTACGATTTATGTTTGAGCTTCTCTGGGGGGATGGCAAACGGAAACTCTATAAACATGGCAAAACAAGCGTTTATGGATGTCAATGGCGATGGGCTTGTCGATATTGTCGAATATAGTAACAATCAATTGAATAATATAAAGAGTGCTATAACATCCTCGTGGAAAAATCCTGCTATAAATTTTGCGAGCGATAGGGTATTTGTCAGATACAATTTAGGCACCTCTTTTTCTCCTCCCGAACGTATTACTGCCAAAGGTTGGTCTATACAAAAGTCTCTTACAAACAACTTCTCTGTAAATGGAGCGGGTTCGTTCGGTTTCGGTATCGGTATATTTCCTGTTAAGTTCGTTACTACATTGAATGCCTACTATAGTTGGAATGTAACTAATGATAAATCTCAGCTTATGGATTTCAACAACGATGGGTACCTCGACTTTGTACGTGTATCGACTACCGACAACAACAAGATAATAGTAACCTATGCCGAGCCGTCGGCAACCAATCTGTTGGCATCGATAGTATCGCCTACCAATATGAGTATCGATATAGACTACGCTCTTACAAAACGCAGTACCGTCGACAATCCGTCGCGTCATTGGGAGATGACCGAATGCAAGAGCAAAGTCTTCGAAAAAGATCCCAATATGATGGTACATTTTAATAAATTCGAGTATCGCAATAGACGATACGACCGTTTCGAGCGTGAAGATTACGGATATGATAAGGTAGTTGCAACTACTATGACAAACTCACAGAAAGAAATATGTAATCATGATAGATATGGAATTTGGGAATACAACGATGTCTATGCTACTGCTACCGACTCGTATATCAACGACGGTAGTATCTTTAGAGGGCTCAAGACAAGAAGTGAGCTCAAAGACCGTAGTGGAAAATTGATATCGACCGAAGATAATACGTTTTCGCAATACGATATAAAATCGGGACTCGAAAAGGCTCCTAACGACTTATGTCTGGGTGGAGTATATCCTGCTCTTAAAGCTACTTCGTCGAAGACATACGAAGGCAATAGCTATATCGAAATATTAAAGCAATTCCGCTACGGCAAGTTTGGCAATGCCGTCTACTATCGGAGCAACTATGGCTCTACCGGCGATTTCGTAGAGGCAAATATGGAATATCACAGCCGAGAAGTACCCTACATAGTAGGTACGGTAAGCAGTATGAAGTATAAAGTGTCGAATAGCAACATTCCCTACAGTCGCACCTCCAAGATAGACTCTCGAGGTAATATCTCCGAGATAAACAATAATGGCGCCATAAATAGTTATTACTTCGATAGATACGGTAATACTACGAGGGTATTTTATCCTGCCAATAGCCATGGAGAGCGTAAAAGTATAAATATCGAGTACGATGGTGTATTGAAGTCGCTGCCCGTATCGGTTACGGATATGGAGGGCTATCGGTCGACTACTGTGTACGACTATCGCTACCAAGTACCTACACGTACTACCGATATAGGAGGGTCGGTAATGCTCTATAGCTACGACACCAAAGGACGGCTCAAATCGGTGAAGACTCCAAAAGACCCCGTATATACAGTAAAATATCAATATTGGGATATGTTCGATAAAAACAAATTTTTCGACGGCAATAAAAATCCGCATACATATCCTTACGATGACTTTAAGTGGGTAGAAACCTCGCACTACAATGTAGATTATCCCTCGATGCCGATAAAGACGGTAGTATTTGCCGACGGATTCGGGCGTATCGATGCTACTGTAAAGTTTATCGACTTAGGCGACGGAAGTCCGAGACATACTGTCGTATACGGAGCAAAATGCTACGACGCTGTGGGAAATGTAGTAAAAGAGTATACCGAGCCTGTACTGATAGATAGTATTAGAGGAGTTTATAGTCACCAAATACGTCCTACCAACGAGGGGCAAATTCCTATACAATACGCTCTGTCGCATGATTTATTCGTAGGCAACAATAACTGGATTTCTAAACATCGTATCTATACTCTCGATACACGTGGCAGAGCGATAGCGGTACGAGAGCCCGACGGAACGGTAAGCCGTATGGCGTATGCTATCGACGGAGGCTTGTCGAAGACATCGGTAACCGACGCTCTGGGCAATACCTCGCACGTATGGCGCGACGCACGAGGACAGACAGTAAAGACACAGTCGCCGATGGGTGCCGTTACTCAGTTCCGATACGACGGGCTCGGAGAGCTGCTGCAAACCATAGACCCCGAAGGGCATACTACACGTTTCTATTACGACCATCTTGGACGCACAATAATGACAAAACATCCGAGCCGTGGATGGGTAAAATACGCCTACGACGGAGCTACTGCAAATGTAGCCGCAGAACGCACATTTCTAGGCGAAATAAAATATAAATACGATAGACTCGGACGCCAGATAGAGAAACGTTACTCAGAGAACCCACAAAACAATGTATTTTACCAATATGGTTCACCTTCCGATGGAAGAAACTCAGGTAAGCTTGTAAAGGTGCAAGATGCTACTGGTGTTACCGAATACATGTACGACAATATGGGGGAAATACAATTGGAAACAAGAATGCATATTCTCTTTAATGGATGGACAACCTTTCGCACAATTAGATATTCCGATAGTTGGGGACGAACTAAGTATATGATATATCCTGATGGAGAACATATAAAATATGTATATAATAAAACAGGTTTACTAAGTCGCATAGAGAGTATGAAAAGTATAAATACAAATACACCATATATAAAAGATATACATTATAACTTTATGGAGCAGAAAGAGTATGTAGCCTACGGCAATGGCACATATGCTAAATATAAATATGACCCGCTAATGTATCGGCTTACAGACTATAGTCTACAAAACGGTAATGGTACTATCCTCAGTAAGAATTACAACTATAATTCGATAGGGAATGTCGAGTATCAGCGGGATTTTTATAAATTTGTAGGTGTTAGTTACGACTTAGCCCATAAATACAAGTACGATGCAGATAATAGGCTTTATTACGGCAATGGATCTTCGAACAATAGTAATCTAAGGTATGATTTTGAAATGAAATATTCACCATCGGGTAAGATATTAAATAAAAATCTCAATAGTATAGGAATAAAGAATGGTAATATAATGAACATTCAATACCAAAATCCATATCATTATAATGAAACCAATAATCCTTATGCTGTAAGTGCTACTGGCAATGGGTGGTATACACACGATAGTCAGCATTTTTGCTGGGATGCTGTAGGCAATATGGCGAATATTACTACCAATGATTCAAAATCTTCTATATTTTGGACAGAAGACAACCGTATGCAGGCATATACCTCTATAGGAGATAAAACCGATTTGGCATATTATCGATACGACCATACGGGCAAACGAGAGATGAAATTACGAGGAAGAATTATGGATGTATATAATATGGGATATTCCTACTCTATTCCTTATTATGACGATATTACACTATACTCAGGGGACTTTATGACGATAGACAGCCGATGGGGAGTAATGAAACATTACTTCGTAGAAGGTGAACGTTTCCTTACAAATTGTGGAAATGAAGCAAAGCCTTGGATGAACCCAACAAAAGCCCTTGAGGGGATTGAGCCCGAAGACCCCAAGTATATGTGTCAGGCGTTTACAGATAATATAATAGGGTATTTTAGAGGTCGACAACACCCGTGTGATAATTTTATTGACCAAAAAGCAGATATCTCGTCGGAAATATTAGATGTAGCTAATATATATACAAGTATATTCAAAACCCATAAAGAAAACGACTCTTACTACCTCCATACCGACCGCCTCGGCTCGGGCTCGGCAGTAACGGACGGTAGTGGCGAGGCAGTACACCTACTCGGCTATATGCCTTACGGAGAGACTCTGCTCGACCTTAGCCAAGGCTACGAGACACCGTACCAATTCACCGGCTACGAAAAAGACCAAGAGACAGGCTTGCACTACGCCGAAGCCCGCTACTACGACTCACGACTCAGTATCTTCAACTCCACCGACCCGATGTGGTACAAGTACCCACACCTATCGCCGTACGCCTACTGCGGAAACAATCCGCTGAGGTATGTGGATCCGAGTGGCAAGGAGTTTGACCCTGCAAGTAATAAAATAGCTCAAAAAACGGAAAAAGAAGTAAGAGCGAAGCTTGAGTCTCTACCTGCAGGAAATGATGATGTTCGAAATGAATTAAATAAAACCCTTGATGATATACAACGAATGCGAGCTGACAAAAGTACAATATATAGTTATAAAACTACAAGTTCGAAAGATGCTCAAAAGCGAAGCATTAATGGTCCAACTACTATGAATGTAGGGAAAAACAAAAAAGACAAAGACCTGATCCATATGTATTATGATTCAGAAGGCACATTAATTCACGAGAGTAGACACGGCGGAGATATGGCACGAGGCACACTTGCTAAAGATAAAAGTAATTATGGGGTATCGCATGAAATCAGTGCTTATAGAGCACAATATGCATTTGAAGGATATATTAATCTTAAAAATAATTTTTTAGAAGGCAGTATTCCCGAGAATCCTAATACCTATTACTATAAATTTCAAAATGGTATTGAAAATATAAATAGTCAGTTTATTCAAAATATTGTATGGTTTTATAGGAATCATACAGAAAAAATTATGTTATATGATGAAAAAACAGGAAGAGTTCCGATTCAATTTTATAAGAGATAAATACAAAAAATTATTATGGACAATAATAGTATTGCTCATAACGGCATGTGTATCTACCCCTAAAGCTATAAAAACAAAGCCTATTATTTATATAAATACATATGTTGATCCTATAAACGACTTATATGTAAAGTATTATAAACAAATCAGGAAGTTCGAGTTGATTTTTATAAATGACACTATCTGTGTTTTTAGAAATACTTTTTTCTGTAACGATATTGCTAGGGAGTATAAAATTATCGATCAAGAGTGTAAATATATTATTATAAATGAGTCGCTTATAGTGAATGACGTAAACGAAAAGCATCCTGATATGTTATTTATTGATATTCCTATTCAAGATAGTAAAAAATGCTCTTTTTTTACGGAACAAGGGCGACAAATACTAATTGATGGGGGAGGCTCACTATACAGCCAATATGGAAAAGTTCCAAATATTACTACAGATACACTGTATTTTAAATCCCATAATCCTAATGTTATTACTTTGTATAAAAAGTGTAAATATACGTCAGATAGCATATACTGTGAGTTTGAGATGCAACAACCTTTAAAAAGAAAACAAGTATCTATTAAGTGAGATGATTATATGCTTTTTGTATTTATAGCGTTAATATACAATGATATAGTGTGATGTGTGTATCGATTTTTACTTCAACTCCACCGACCCGATGTGGTACAAGTATCCGCACCTATCGCCGTACGCCTACTGTGCGGATAATCCGGTGATGCTCGTGGACCCGGATGGTATGGAAACAGAGCCGGTATATGATTTAAAAGGCAATCATTTAGGAAATACAAAAGAAGGGTTTACTGGACGAATAATAATTTACAGTGGAGACAGAAAAGATTTCTCGTCTATGACAGCAGAAGACCTTTTAAACATTGGTAGCAACAGCGAAGAGACGGTAAGTACCTTTGAAAAAGCGGCACAAGATGGAGCTATATATAATTCTGCAAAAGAAAACATAGTAAATCATGTACTTAGCCAAGCCGAAGGGAAACAGATTTTTGAACAGAAATTTAGCATGAAAAAACTAAAAGGAGGAAAAGTGTCGTTTGATGAAAAAGCTCCTCAATATAGATTGTGGGGAACAGATACACGTAGTGGAGAAATAACATTTAATAGTGATCATTGGAATAATTCTTATGAGGCAACTGTTGAAAATATACAGGCGACAGGTATTATCCATGAGTGGTATTCTCATAAACTGTATAAAATAGCATTTACAAAGAATAATCACAGTTTAGCCTATAAAAACATTATGAATTCTATCTTTTGGAGCACTGTTACGGATAAATATAAGTCTCATGTAAACTTATCGTACAAAAATTATCTTAATGAGGAGAAAAAAGTTAAAAAGTAAATGTATATTTGTATTATCATGAATAATAGATATTTGACAATGTTTTTTGTGCTTTTGTTTTTTTACAATAGTACTTCAACTAATGCCTATAGCTTAGGTATTCAACATTATCATCAGGATAATGTAAGGCTTGCAAATGACATAGATAGTGTAACGCTTTATTGTGCTTTTTTCCCTGTGTATGTACATTTCGAATTATCAATGTCCAACGATAATATAAGATTGAAGTTTTTGGAGACAGATAGTTGCGTTATTTTTATAAATAGTATTGACAGAAACAAGTTGGTCTCTTATGTGAATGATTTTTTTATTCTAAAAAGTGAAAGAATATATTACAAAACTTCGCATGAAGCGCAAGAAAAATATATTATTACAGATTATCCTTTCATGAGTGTAAGAGGATATAAAAAAGGGAAAATAGTGCTTTTTAAAAAATTGGATATAGCTACAAATTTATGGCGAGAGTATGGAGATACTATTGTTATGTATAATCAACGTATAACATACCATTATAATAGAAAATTTATCGATTTCTTTGAACTGCTAATAACTTTATCTAGCGATGTAAGTATAGAAAAACTTTTTCTTCATGAGGCTAAATGAATAATATTATTGTACAAGTTTTCTTCTTAACTATAAGCAACAAGGGAAGTTGTAAAAGAGATGCTTAACCTAAATAAACAGCGAGACCTTAAGATTACCGGAGCTACCGTATCGGTATCTCAGAACGGAAATAGTGTCAATGCCCCTGTCTTCGACCGGCAGACCCTCTATGCAAGCCCTTTGATAACCATAACCGACAAGGGCTATACCAAGCACTATTTCGTAGAGGGCAACCGTATCTGCAGCAGTATCGGTAGCGGTGGATTTTCAAATATTTTCCAACACACTAGTCCGATAGTATCCGACCTAAAAGAGATTAATAGAAAAACAAATCAAAATGCGATAAATACGTATAAAAATAATATTGGGGTAACGCCATATATAAATGTAACTTCAATATATCCTTATATCTTCTACCACAGAAGCACACTGTATAAGTCTGCACCTGAGGCAGTCTTCTACTACCACATCGACCGTCTCGGCTCGGGCTCGGCAGTAACGGACGGCAGGGGCGAGGCGGTACACGTACTTGGCTATATGCCTTATGGCGAGACTCTTCTCGACCTTAGCCAAGGAGGCTATGAGATGCTCTGAGAGTTTGCAGGATTCATAAATTATACCTAATTTTGTACGAGTTTTTGAGTACATTATTTCATCTCGATATTGAACAAAAAAAATAATAAAATCAATGGACGCTATTAAAAATTTCGAAGAGCTAAAAAATCACTTGAAAAGTGCGGGCAAGCGTAAACGTCTCGCCTTGGCAAATGCCCTCGACTCACATTCGCTCGAAGCCGTGATGATGTCGGTCGAAGAGGGTTTTATCGATGCTTACCTCGTGGGTAAAAAAGAGGAGGTCGCCCGCCTACTCGAACAAGAGTTTGGCGAAAAGGTAAAAAAGTACGGCGACTACCTGCATATTGTAGATTGTCGCGGCGACGCAGCCGAGGCTACCACACAGGCTACTCTGATGGTTCGCCGCGGAGAGTGCGATATGCTGATGAAAGGTCTGGTCAATACCGACGTCATTCTGCGAGCCGTGCTCAACAAAGAGAACGGCATACACACACCGGGTAATGTGTTGGCATTCAACTCGTGCTTCGACATACCGATGTATCACAAACTTATCTTCATGACCGATCCTGCCATTATCCCCGAGCCGACCAAAGAGCAACGTGTAGCAATGATAAAATACAGTATCGAGACGGCACATAAATTCGGCGTAGCCAAACCCAAAATCGCCCTGATACACGCCACAGAGATAGCTAACCCAAAAATCCGTTTTATGCAAGATTATCTCGATATAATGGAGATGTATCGCAAGGGTGAGTTCGGTGATGTCGTTATGGACGGACCTATCGACATATTCCTTGCTATCGACAAAGAACGCGGAGCTATCAAACGGGTCGATACGCCCGTGCTCGGCGATGCCGATATATTGATATTCCCCGACTTCCAGTCGGCAAATGTCTTCTACAAGACGGCTCAGACCTTTGGTAATGCCTCTATGGCAGGGCTTGTGTACGGCGCCGACTCGCCTGTGGTCATCACCTCGCGGTCGGACAGCACCGATACCAAGTTCTACTCCATCTGTATGGCTTGCGTTCTTGCCTGATATAGTTAGTGTTATAGCTAGTAGATAATATTCTATTGTGGTTCCGGATATATGTCTTATATATTCGGAACTTTTTTGTTCGGTGGCTTGTCTATCTGCTCCCCGCAGGGCTCTATTTCTAAAAATAATTTTGTAATTTTGCCACAGCGAAGTTTTGTTGATTGATGAATAAGTTTATTCCCAAATACCATTTCCGCAAAGGATTGCGACACGAATGCGAAGTAATCGATTTGGAGCATTTTTGTGCAAACAACCGAAAAATAATTTTAAAGCCACATCGTACCAATTTCAATCAACTCTTTTATTTTCACAAAGCCAAAGGAATACATACGGTCGATTTTGAGGATATAACGCTCGCAGACAATAGCTTGTTGTTTGCCCCTAAGGATACGGTACATCGGTTCGATGATAAGGCAGAGGTTAGTGGGGTGTTACTTCTTTTTACAGATAGTTTTTTTTGCAGCAACTCACAAGATAGTATTCTATTGAGAAATTGTGTTTTACATAGCAATATCACACAAAGTACGCTTATACACATTCCTGAGCAGAATACCGTATTCGAAAATGTTTTCGGGCAGATTTACCGTGAATTTGATAACGAAAAAGACTCTGTGCAAGCCGATATATTGAGGAATTATATCCGATTGTTATTGCTTCACTTTATTCGTGAACAGATATCATTACCTATTTTCAGAAATCAAAGCGACAATCAGGACTTGGAATTGGTGCGTGCCTTCGAAGATATGCTCGAACAGCATTATAATTCTTCACCGCAGGTAGCTTATTATTGCCAATCTCTTAATGTTACGGAAAAACGCTTGCAGACAGCTACACGAAATATACTCGACCAAAGTCCAAAAGAAATAATAAAAGACCGTATCGTGCTAGAAGCAAAACGATTACTCGTTTATTCATCTGATAGCGTCAAAGAAATATCGTTTCGTCTCGGATTCGACGAACCTACAAATTTCACCAAATTCTTCAAGAAAAGTACGGGAAAAAGTCCAATGGACTTTCGCAGCAGTCAAAAAAACGATTAGACGATATTTATCACAAAATCTCCTTTTTTTACCTTTTATCTTCTTAGCGGCGGTTGTACCTTTGCAGTGTGATTTTTAATTCTAAAAAAGAAGATGAAAAAGGCATTTATTATTATGTCGGCAATAGCCCTCAGCCTTGGGGTGGTTGCCTGCGGAAACAAAAAAGGCGATAATCAAGAACAACCTAATAAAGATACAACTATGCAGATTTCAAAAAAACAACAAGTAGTAGAATTGCTCAAAGCAATCGAGACTGGGGCAAGCGAGCCTGTGGGTTACATCAACGCTGATAATTACAAACAGCACAATTTAGGAATTGCCGATGGTTTGGCAGGTTTCGGTGAGGCATTGGCGGCATTGCCCAAAGGGTCGGCACGTGTCAATACCGTGCGTGTGTTCGAAGACGGTGACTATGTTTTTGCCCACACTGAGTACAATTTTTTCGGTGAAAAAATAGGATTTGATATTTTCCGGTTCGAGGACGGAAAAATCGTAGAGCATTGGGACAACCTCCAAGAGACACCCAAACAGCCCAACCCAAGCGGACGTACGATGACCGACGGAACAACCGAAATCAAAGACCTCGACAAAACAGCGGATAATAAGGCGTTGGCACGTAGTTTTGTAGATGATATTTTGGTTAATGGCAGAATGGAGAAACTCGCAGGCTATTTCGATGGCGACAACTACATTCAGCACAACCCCAGTATCCCCGACCAACTTTCGGGATTAGGCAAAGCATTGGAAGCAATGGCAAAACAGGGTATCACGATGACATACAGCCAAATTCACAAGGTGTTGGGCGAAGGTAATTTCGTGCTCGTGGTTAGCGAGGGGCAAATAGGCGGAGTACACAGTTCGTTTTACGACCTATTCCGTATCGAAAACGGCAAAATAGCCGAACATTGGGACACCATCGAACCAATCGCAGCAAAAGAGACGTGGAAAAACCAAAACGGAAAATTCGGATTTTAAAAGAACAGTATTAATTTCATTACACCCTACCCGAAAACGGTGGGGGGTCTTTTCTGAAAAAATAGATTCATGGAAGCTATATTACGTTTTTTGAAAAGCCACCCCGATGTAGCATTGGCAACCGTAGGCGATGATGGATTACCCAAAATTCGTGTTTTTCAAATTATGAAGCAGGACGGTCATACGCTTTACTTTGCCACTGCTCCGCATAAGGAGGTTTACCAACAACTGCAACACAGACCGCAGGTAGAGTTGCTTGCCATGAGTGGGGACGTATCGGTACGCTTGGCGGGTACAATCTATTTTGATGTAGCCGATTCCGTAGGAGAGGAAATTTACAACTCCACACCGGTCCTCAAACGCCTGTATGCCAAGCACTCCGACATGGTATATATGCGTTTGACCATTGTGCAGGCAACTTATTTTGACCTTGCCCCAACACCGCCTTTGGTTAAACATTATGATTTACGAAATGAGCAACAGTAATTTGTCCTTTATCCTTAAAACGCTTCTTGATGAGCGTGCGGACTACGCCGATATAGCAATTCCTTATTCGCAGCACGAGCAACGTGAGCTGATGCGTTCCCTGCTTAATGTGCGACCGCCTTTGCCTGTGAGCGATGCTTTTTGTGTGGCACAGGATGCTGAGTTGCTGGAACAACGAGCCGAAAAGGGTATTGTGTATTGCAACGAAACGCAGATTTCGGGTATTGATAATCGTTTGCGGCTCTGGCAGGGCGACATTACACGGCTTGAAGTTGATGCTATTGTAAATGCTGCCAACAGCAGTCTGCTGGGGTGCTTTGTCCCGCTCCACCGATGTATTGACAACGCCATTCACTCGGCAGCCGGCGTACAACTTCGCTTGGAGTGCCACCGTCTGATGCAGGAACAGGGCAGCGAAGAGCTAACAGGCAGTGCCAAAATAACGAAAGGATACAATCTGCCCGTACGGTATGTGATACACACCGTGGGACCGATTATCCAAACACCACGCCCAACCCCTGTGCAGGAGCAGGAGCTGGCAAGCTGCTATCGCTCTTGTTTGGAGATTGCCGCCGAAAACAGGTTGGAAAGCATTGCGTTCTGTTGCATATCCACAGGCGAATTTCGCTTTCCGCAACGCTTGGCAGCTGAAATTGCAGTCGAAACGGTAAGGGACTACCTCAACAGCAACCCCTCATCGCTGAATACGGTTGTTTTTAATGTATTTAAGGACGATGACCTGATGATTTACAAAGAGTTGCTCGATGTATAATAACCTTAAATATTTACAGCAAATTATGAATGAATATGACGATAAAATAAAACAAATTGGGAAAGCTCTGCACGATGCGGAGTTTGTGCTGATTGGCGGAGGAGCAGGTCTTTCGGCAGCGGCAGGCATTGATTACAATGGAGAGAACTTCCGTAAGTCTTTTGCCGAGTACATCGCCCGCTATGGCTTTACCGACCTCTACACCTCATCGTTTTACGATTTTGCCACAGAGGAAGAACTCTGGGCTTACTGGGCTAAACATATTGATTTTGCCCGATTTGCACCGCCTGCAATGCCTCTTTACAGCGATATATTAAGGCTTGTGGAGAAGAAAAACTACTTTGTTGTTACCACTAACGTGGAGGCACAATTCCGCAAGGCGGGCTTTGACCCGAATCGCCTCTTTGAAGTGCAGGGCGACTATGCCTACCTGCAATGTGCCCGGAAATGCCATAACCAACGTTACTACTCCGAAATACCAATCAAGCAAATGGTTGCACAGACGCAGCAATGCCGTATCCCCTCCGAGCTTGTGCCACATTGCCCCGTATGCGGTGGCAGTATGGCGGTAAACGTCCGCAAAGATACGTTTTTTGTGCAGGACGAGCAGTGGGATATGCAGGCAGAACACTACGAATCGTTTGTAAACCAAGCTGTTCGAGGTAAATTGCTGTTGCTTGAGTTTGGCGTGGGCTACAACACTCCAACCATTATTCGCCTGCCTTTTGAACAAATTGCACAGGCAAATCCCGCCTCGCTACTGGTTCGCTTCAACCGCGACAACCCCGAAGGCCACGTGCTGAAATCGCATATCCCTGTTACAGAAAATATAGCAAAGGTGGTTGGCAATTTGCTCGCTTACAGAGAAACCAAAATGGCAAATCCGGTTTCTAAAAAATCAATTCCGATAACAAAATAAAAGGCAGTTTGTTACAGACTGTCTTTTATTGTTTACTTAATCATCGTTAATTACATCGCCTACGCTACGTATGTATTCCTTGAGCCAGCTTCTGCCAACTGCCGACAACCACTTGCTCCCCCCGCAGGGCTCTATTTCTAAAAATAATTTTGTAATTTTGCCGTCTGTCTTTTCGATGTTTAATTGTGTGTTTGAATAGACACACAGAATTTTATCAAAAAAAAATGATACAACTATTTCGTTTAAAAAATCTTATTTTTATTGTCATTACGCAATGGCTCATATATACTGCCATAATATCTCCGATATTCGACAAATACGGACTTACGACGCTAATGCCTGCCGCTGCCTTTTGGCTTATGGTGCTTGCTACCGTGCTTATCGCTGCGGGTGGGTATGTCATCAACGACTATTTCGATCTTAAAATTGACCGTATCAATCGCCCCGAGAGTGTCGTAATCGGCGAGCAGCTATCTAAAAAGTCGGCAATGAGGCTCTACATCGCACTTACGGGTGTGGGTGTGCTTATCGGGATTGTTTTGGCGGTGTGGCTAAAGAATATCTCGCTTGGCTTTATCTTTGTCATCGTGCCAGGTATGTTGTGGTTCTACTCGTCGACCTACAAGCGGCAGTTCCTTATCGGCAACGTCATCGTTTCGCTGTGTTGTGCTCTGGCAATACTCGTTTTGCTTGTTGCCGAGAGTGGGGTACAGACCGCATATTACGGCGACCTTATCAGACAGACACCTGTCTTGCAACAACTTTTCCGATGGGTATGCGGATATGCCGTATTTGCCTTTTTCATAACGCTTATACGCGAGATAGTCAAAGATATGGAAGACCTCGAAGGCGACCGTCAGATGGAGTGTCGCACGCTGCCTATCGTCTGGGGTGAACGTAATGCCAAGATAACGGTTACCGTATTGGCGGTGGTGTGTCTTCTGGCTGTTTTCGTATTCGATTGGCTCTATTTCGATACTCCCAAGGGGAATATGTTTTTTACGCTTTTTTCGCCCGCTAACGTGTTTATAGTTTTCGTCGCTCTGTTTTTGTCGTTTATATGGTATTCGAAAGGCAAAAAATACAGTGCCGCAAGCCTTGTGCTGAAACTACTGATGTTGGCAGGTATACTATACTCTTTGGTTTTTTACTACCTTATAGCACAGGCGTACCAACTCACTATGTTCGGACTTTTCAAAGTCGTGTAACGGATTTTGCTAAAATAAATATAATATAAAATGAAGATACTCACTGTCATCGGTGCACGTCCGCAGATAATCAAGGCAGCAGCACTGTCGAGGGCTATAAATAACGGTTTCTCGGACAGGATAGAAGAGAAGATACTGCATACAGGGCAACATTACGACGCCAATATGTCTGCCGTCTTTTTCGACGAAATGGGCATACCGCGTCCACACTTCAACCTCAATACGGGCAGCGGCAAACACGGCGTACAGACCGCTAAGATGATTGCGGGTATCGAAGAGGTGCTCGAAAACGAGACGTTCGATGCCATAGTGCTGTACGGCGATACCAACTCCACTATTGCGGGAGCTGTGGCGGCGTCGAAGTTGCACCTGCCGATAGTCCATATCGAGGCGGGGCTTAGGTCGTTCAATATGGCTATGCCCGAAGAGATAAACCGTATCGTCTGCGACAACCTCTCTACCGTACTGTTTGCTCCTACACAGACGGCAGTCGACAATCTGCGTCGCGAGGGCTTTTTGTCGTCGAAGGCAACGTTTGCCGACGGCAATCGCCGACACGTGTTCCATTCGGGCGATATTATGTACGACAATTCGCTCTATTTTGCACGTCTTGCCGACGAAAAAACCGATATCCTCCGACGTCTCGGTCTCGAAGACGAGAAGTTCGTACTCGCCACTATCCATCGCGATAACAATACCGACAACCCCGAACGCCTGACGGCAATAACCGAATCCCTTCTCGAAATAACCGAACGCGGATACAAGATAGTATTGCCCCTGCACCCGCGTACAAAGAAGCTGCTGCCGCAGAACCTCTCGGAAGACGATTACCGAAGGATTACCTCAAACCCCGATATACTGATAATACCGCCTGTGTCGTTTTTCGAAATTATCGTCTTGGAACGACACGCAAGCCTGATAATGACCGATTCGGGCGGGTTACAGAAAGAGGCGTACTTCTTCCGCAAACCGTGCCTCATACTACGCCCCGAGACCGAATGGGTAGAGATAGTCGAGCAACACGCAGGCATCATCACAGACGCCGACAAGGAACTTATCGTAAGGTCGTTCGACGAATATATCGATACCGAACCGCAATTCCCGCCACTTTTCGGCGACGGACATTCTGCCGAATTTATGCTCGACAAGACGCTCGATATTATCGGAAGGTAGAGTAGGGTGGTCTCGATACCTTATCAATAACTACGGAAAGTAACCCCTACGTAAAATCTAATACCTGTGAAGAAATCGTTCTCTCTACGGGATATATTCAGCATATAGTCGGTGCGAAACGTCAGGCGAGCACGGTCCGACAGTATGTATTCGCAAGCTATATAAGGCACGTCGCACCAGAAACCGTATCGGCGGACAGCAACCGGTTCATCGACATCGTAGTCTAAGGCTATGGGACGGAATATCCTTACATGCTCCAGAGAACCGCCTCCGATAGTATTGCCCGTTATGACATTTACACACTTACCGAGAGTCCAGACATAATCGGTAACGAGTCCCCCCCATAATATGGAAGCCTTGCTGCCGTTCTCGTATCGATGATTCGATATATAAGCCTCGCCACCGATACGTATATGTCTGCCTAATAGTGCTTTTGCGTGTCCGCCGATACCGTAAACAGCTCCTTGTAGCCTGCCTTTATACTCGGTGCCATTGTGTGTAAAAGTAAACGGACGGCTGCCCACATAGCCGGTATGCAGGTACATTCCACTTAATATTCCTCTAAAAATCGGCAGAGACGTACTATCTCGGCGCTCCGTACCTAAAGAGGTCGATAAACCTATGAGTAAGGTAAATAAAACGGTAAATATTCGTTGTGTTGTCATATCTTATATTAGTATGCAATATTCGTCGTAAAAAGACAAAAGATCGCAACAATCGGATAGATTGTCGTAATCTTTTTGTTGGAAAAAATGAAACAGTATTTGACTTATTTATAAACTTTTACCTCCTCTTCGCCGTTAAGCACCATTATACCGTGTTGTGCAAGAGCCGGAAGTTCGTCTTCGCCCGGATATATGGTTACGGGAGCAATGTACTCTACCATTCCTTTGATATAATCGACGAAATCCTTACCGTATGCGATGCCACCGGTGAGAATGATACCATCGACTTTGCCTTTGAAGATAGTGGCGAGTGCACCTATCTCTTTGGCGATGTTGTAACCCATAGCGTGCCAGATGAGTTCGGCGTGCTTGTCGCCCTCCTTGATACGATTCTCTACGTCGATACCAGAGTTTGTGCCCAGATGAGCTATAAGTCCGCCTTTGCCGTTACACATCTTCAGCAACTCCTCTTGGGTGTATTTACCCGAGAAACACAGCTTCACCAAGATTGCCGAAGGCAGTGTCCCCGAGCGTTCGGGCGAGAACGGACCGAAACCGAGTGCGTTGTTGACATCGATAGCCCTGCCCTTGCCGTGTGCGGCACACGACACGCCTCCACCGATATGTGCGATTACGAGGTTGAGGTCTTCGTAACGTTTGCCGTGCTCCTTAGCATAACGGCGGGCTACGGCTTTCTGGTTCAGACAGTGAAACGTCGATATGCGCGGGAACATCGGATGTCCGCTCACACGTGCAATCTCTTGCATTTCGTCGGTTACCACAGGGTCGGCTATTATGACGCGGGTATTGAAGGCTTTGGCGAGTTCGACACCGACCAATGCTCCGAGCGAGCAGGCGTGTTCGCCGTACTGAGCCGAGATAAGGTCTTTTATCATCTCGTCGTTTACCTCGTATGCTCCTGCCTCGATAGGTTTGAGCATTCCACCGCGACCGACGATGATATCGAATTTGGTATCGATATTATTCTCCGCTATAAATTTTATTATAACATCTTTGCGGAAATCCTTCTGCGAGGCTACCGTCGGAAACGGTGCAAGTTCCTCGGCAGTGTGACGGAGCGTCTTCTCATAAACATTGTTTTCGTCTTCGAAAACGGCAATCTTGGTCGATGTCGAACCAGGATTGATAAGCAACATTCTGTACATAATAGTCTGATTATCTTTGTGTATATTAATTTTTAAAATTCAGTGCAAAGTTAATAAATAGTTTTTAGTTGGTAAGCGGTGAGAAGCCTATTTTTCAGCCATTCCGAAATACACTCTATTCCAACCCGCTTTCGATTGCGGCTCTGGTACGTAGGATAAACTCGTCCATATTCGACCTGTCGAGGTCTTGCGTATCGATAGGTTCGTGGAAAGTAACGGTGATTCGCCCCGGTCTGACGTAGTACGACGAGGCAGGCAAGACATCGAACGCCCCTTCTATAGAGACAGGCACGATAGGTAACCTCAGATCTTCGGCTATCTTGAATGCTCCGCGTTTGAACGCACCGAGCCTACCCGTCTTGGTGCGGCTGCCTTCGGCGAATATCACGATAGACGAACCGTTACGGAGCTTCTTTTCGGCTTCGTCTATACTGCGTTTGGCACGGATAGGGTTGCTGCGGTCGATGAAGATATGCCCTGCCTTGTGGCACGCAAAGCCTACGAAAGGTATCTTACGCAGTGAGTTTTTCATTATCCATTTGAACTTATTGATAAGCCAACCATAGAGGACGAAAATATCGTATATGCTCTGATGGTTTGCCACGAATATATAAGATTGGTTTGTGTCGTAGTTCGAGCGTCCGATTACATCGACACGTACAAACGAAAGATAACACAATATCCTTCCCCAATATTTGGCGGGCATATAGCACCATCTGTAATCACCTATGAATGAAAATATTATTGTCAATATCGATGCCACCACTGTAACGAGAGCACCTAACGGTAAAAAGACAAGAACGAGGTATAGTAGCCAAAATGGATTGATTGTCCGTTTCATAAGAATAGCTTTTGGTAGCGGTAAAATATTTTGTTCTTCTAATCTATCTCGAGTTTTATACGCTTTATACGACGTTTCTCCATCGCTACGATGGTAAATGTGTAGTTTTTGTACGAGACGTGTTCGCTTACGTGAGGCATCTCTTCGAACATTTCGAGCATCAACCCCGCCAGAGTATCGACCTCGTCCGTAAGGTGGTCGAATTCGTCGGGCGATATATCGAGTATCTTGTAAAAATCGTTGAGAAGTATCTTACCTTCGAACTCGTATGTTTTATCGTCTATTTGTTCGTATAATTTATCGTCTTCGTCGTATTCATCGGCTATCTCACCGATTATTTCTTCCATAATATCTTCCATAGTTACTATGCCAAGAGTGCCTCCGAACTCGTCCACTACGATTGCTATATGTACTTTATACTTCTGAAAATCAAGTAGCAGGTCGTCTATTTTCCGTGTCTCGGGTATAAATGTCGCAGGACGTACAAGCGTCTGCCAACGGAAAGTATTACCTTTGTTGATATGAGCAATAAGGTCTTTGATGTACAATACACCGACGATTTGGTCTAAACTTTTTTCGAATACCGGAATACGCGAATATCCCGTCTCTATTATCTTGGCTATGACATCTGTAAATGGAGTCTTCAGGTCGATTGCTACGACGTCGAGACGTGGCGTCATAATGCTGTCGACCGACAAGCTGCCGAAATGCACGATACCACGAAGAATATCTTCATCTTCGTCGTCGATATGGTCGGTCAGATTGAGTGCCTGCGACAGTTCGTCGACCGATATGGCTTGCCTGCGATTCTTCATTTTTTTCTGAACAAAAGAGGTAGACTTCACAAGACACAGCGACAGAGGTGACAGTAGTTTGTCCATTATCGTCAGAGGCTTGGCAGAGAACCGAACCACCTTCATAGCGTTCTGCGAGGCATAGAGCTTGGGCATTATCTCGGCAAAAAGCAGTATTACGAACGTTATTACCACTGTCTGTATCACAAATTCGAGCACTACGGACGAGCCGAAATCTACCATCATAGTCATAAATATTGCCGACAATACTGCCACTGCTATGTTACACAAGTCGTTGGATAGTAGGACTGTGGCGAGTAACTTCTCGGGATTTTTGAGCAACCTTATGACCGACTGCGATTTTGCGTCGTCTTCGCTTTTACTCTTTATCTCGTCGAGATTGGCGGGCGAGAGCGAAAAAAAAGCCGTCTCCGCTGCCGAATTGAACGCCGACACCACGAGAAGCACTACGATTACAGCCAAAACTCCCAAAGCCTGAACGTCGAACGGCTTGAAAGTTACCATATACAGTATAGTATTTATAATCATTGCCTGCAAGAAAAATGTTTAATATTAGGTCTGCAAAGTTAGTTATTTTTACGCTATAATTGGAGTATTGTTATAGCTAATCACCACAACTATTTATTTTTGCTTATTGTTTCTATTAGTATTGCAAAATCGATAAAATACAAAGAGAGCCAATAAAAAGCCCTCTTCGTATTAAACACAAACCATTTATAATAATGTTGGGAATACTTGCTTCTACTCTAAGTTCTTGTAAAACTCTACGATAGCCTCGATGCCTTTACGGAAAATATCGATGTCGAAGTTTTCGTCAGGCGAGTGAATTGCGTCGTCTTCAAGCCCGAAACCCATTAATATTGTCTTGATACCCAATATTTTCTCGAAATTGGCAATGATAGGTATACTTCCTCCGCGACGTACTCCGACGGGATTTTGTCCGAATGCTTTGTAGAATCCTTTTTCGGCAGCACGGTATGCGAAATGGTCTGTCGGGCAGAGATATGCCTCGCCGCCATGCATCGGGGTTACCTCTACGCGTACGCCTTTGGGGGCTATCTGTGCTACATAATCGACGAACATTTTCGATATCTTCTCGTGGTCTTGGTTGGCTACCAGTCGAGTAGATACTTTCGCCTGTGCCACAGAGGGTATCACCGTCTTAGAGCCTTCGCCCTGATAACCTCCCCAGATACCGCATACGTCAAAAGACGGGCGGCAGCTGTTGCGTTCGAGGGTAGAGTAGTGTACTTCACCCTTTACATCGGTGATGTCGATAGCTTTTTTGTACTCCTCTTCGTCGAAGGGTATACGAGCGTAGTTTTCGTGTTCTTCGGGTGTCATATCCACCACGTCGTCGTAGAAGCCGGGTATGGTGATACGTCCGTTTTCGTCGACCATACGGGCAATAATCTTACAAAGTTCGTTGATGGGGTTTGCTACGGCACCGCCGAAGTGTCCCGAATGCAGGTCGCGGTTCGGTCCTGTTACCTTTATTTGCCAATATGCCAATCCCCGCAGCCCCGTTGTAAGCGACGGCGTAGCCTTGCTTATCATCGAAGTATCCGAGACGAGTATGACATCGGCTTTCAGCAGCTCTTTGTTGTCTCTGAGGAACTTATCGAGCGAGGGCGAGCCTATCTCCTCTTCGCCTTCGAGAATAAACTTGACGTTACATTTGAGTTCTTGGTTTTTGACCAAATATTCGAATGCTTTTAGCTGCATAAACGACTGACCCTTATCATCGTCGGCACCGCGAGCCCATATTTTGCCGTCTCTTATTTCGGGTTCGAATGGGGCAGACGACCACAGTTCGAGCGGTTCTGCCGGCATAACATCGTAATGACCGTAGACAAGCACCGTACGAACAGCTCCCGACACACGTTTTTCGGCAAAAACGATGGGATTGCCACTTGTCGGCATAATGTCGCACCTGTCGACGCCCGCTTGGAGCAAGAGCTCACGCCATCGTTCGGCACAGCATATCATATCATCCTTGTGCTCTGACTGTGCACTTACAGACGGGATACGAATCAACGAAAAAAGCTCGTCGTAGAAACGCTTTTCGTTCTCTTTAATATAATTTCTCACTTGCATATTAATTGTGTTTTTTATGATTATTTATTCGATATAAAAAAACTATGCCACAAAGGTAATAAAAAAACGATGTACCAATGAGTAGAAACCTCACTTATGTTTTTCCTATAATTTATATTATGTTAAGTAGAATATTGTCGGAATAAGTCAGTACCTATCTATGTTCTACTCGATTAATCGTAGAACGTATAAATAAACTCGTGTATTATAGTCATTTTTCTCACTTATCTGCTTGTAGAGTCATTTTAAATTATTATCTTTGAAAAATTTTACTGTCACAGATAATTGATTAACTATTAAATATTTATACAAAATGAAGGTATTTCATAATTTTAATGCTGGACCTTGTGTCCTCCCCAAGCCTGCGGTAGAATCGACTATTGAGGCTATTCGTAATTTTGATGGCACCGGTATCGGATTGCTCGAAATCTCTCATCGTACTCCGGGTTGGGAACGCGTGATGAAAGAGACTGCCGACCTGTGGAGAGAACTTCTCAACATTCCGGACAACTATCAAGTGCTCTTCCTCGGCGGTGGTGCAAGCACTCAGTTTTTCACCGTTCCTGCCAACTTGTTGAACAAAAAAGCAGCTTATCTGCAGACAGGTGTTTGGGCAAAAAAAGCGGTAAAAGAGGCTAAATTTTATGGCGAAGTAGAAGTAGTAGCTTCTTCGGAAGACAAAAACTACACTTATATCCCCAAAGGATACACCATACCCAAAGATGCCGATTATTTCCATATCACTACCAACAACACTATCTATGGTACGGAAATTCACGAAGATATGGACTGCCCCGTTACTTTGATAGCCGATATGTCGTCCGACATTATGAGCCGTCCGGTTGATGTGAAAAAATACGGATTAATCTACGGTGGTGCTCAGAAAAACGTAGGTCCCGCAGGTGTTACCTTCGTAATCGTTCGCGAAGATATACTCGGCAAGGTAGACCGCAAGTTGCAGACGATGGTAGATTATCGCACTCATATCGGCGAAGAAGAGAAAAACCGCTCTATGTTCAATACTCCTCCCGTGCTGCCTATCTTCGTTATGCACGAAACCCTCAAATGGGTGAAGTCGCTCGGTGGTGTGGCTGCTATGAACAGAATCAACAAAGAAAAAGCCGCTATGCTCTATAACGAGATAGACCGCAACAAAATGTTTGTGGGCACAGCCGCTAAAGAAGACCGTTCGCTGATGAACGTTTGCTTCGTGATGGCAGACCAGTACAAAGACAAAGAAGCCGACTTTATGGCATTCGCAAAAGAACGCGGAATGGTAGGTATCAAAGGACACCGCTCGGTAGGAGGCTTCCGTGCTTCGTTGTACAACGCTTGTCCGGTAGAAAGTGTCAAGGCTCTGGTAGAATGTATGCAGGATTTCGAAAAAAAGAACGCTTAATGTGAACTGAATAAAGGTATTGTCGAGACTCGTTTGTCGTGGCAATACCTTTTTTGCCTTATTAGAGTATAGAACATTATTGTACCTTACGGTAAGTAATAACACAGTTTGTACAGTGTCTCTGAGAGTAGAAAATATTTATAAGACATACGATAAAAAAAGCGTCTTAAACGGAGTGTCGTTGTACGCCGACGACAACCGCATAGTAGGTCTGCTCGGACCTAACGGAGCAGGCAAATCGACCCTGATGAAAATCATCACGGGATACGTCACTCCTGATAGCGGACAGGTAGAGGTGTGTGGCGAGAAGATAGATTCCAGTGCAATCGATTACAAGAAAAATATCGGATACCTACCCGAACACAATCCGTTGTATCTGGATATGTATGTGAAAGAGTATCTTACACATATAGCCGAACTTTACGGAATAAAAGACACTCAATGGGCTGTTGCCGAAGTAGTCGAAAAGACAGGACTTACTCCCGAAAAGCACAAGATAATCCGTCAGCTATCGAAGGGTTATCGCCAGCGTGTAGGGTTGGCACAGGCTATTATTCACAACCCCAAAGTACTTATACTCGACGAGCCTACAACGGGGCTCGACCCGAACCAAATTATCGAGATACGGCAACTGATAGCCGACTTCGGCAAACGACATACGGTGCTGTTTTCGACACATATATTGCAAGAGGTCGAAGCAATCTGCCAAAAAGCCGTACTGATAGACAAAGGAAATATTATATTGGAACTTAACGAGGACGAAATATCGATAGAACGCCTCGAACGAGAGTTCTTATCCATTAAAAATTAGAGTATTATAATACAAAAAACATAACAATTATGCATAAAATTTTGTTTATCGTTGCCGCAATAGCCGTATTGTATGGCTGCGATACTCGGAAACAGCCGCAAGTAGTCGATACAGACCTGATAGCTGTTGTACATACCGCCCGCTGCGACACTAACGAGATGAGTCGGTGGATAGCGCCGTATAAAACCACACTCGACCGTGTAATGGATGTTCCTATCGGTTATGCACCGCAGACACTGCAAATAGGTCTGCCCGAGTCGTCGCTCGGAGCAATGGTAACCACTGCAATGGGCTACTATGCCACAACGCACAAACAGCATTACGACTGTATCGTAACGAATATAGGGGGCATACGCGACTCATTGACACAAGGCGAAATAACCGTCGGTAGCACATTCCGTATATCTCCGTTCAACAATAGGCTTGTAGTGCTGACCATATCGGGTAGCGAGCTGCGTGAACTTTGTCGAATAATTGCCGCTCAGGGAGGGCAGGTTACCTCAGGCATAGCTATGACTATCGCCAATGGTTCAGCCGAAAACGTCAAAATAAATAAACAGCCGATAGATACCCTACGTAACTACAAGATACTTACGAACGATTACCTCTCGTTTGGCAACGATTATCTGTATCCGTTGGCAAAATATACGTCGATATATGCTTTCGAGGCTACGATACGCGAGGTGATAATAGATTATATCAGATATAAAACCCGAAAAGGCGAACCGATAACAGCACAAAAAGGTAATGAAGTAAAGAAGATATGAAAAAGATAGTATATATATGGGGCATAGTGGCATTATTGATAAGTTGTACCCCGAAAAAGCAACAACTACTGATACTCTGCACAAACGATTCTCATTCACAAGTAGAGCCCAAAGACGGCAATAAAGGTGGATTCGCCGCCAGAGCCAACCTTGTCGACAGTCTTCGCAAAATTTATCCGCTTAACCTATTGCTCGATGCAGGCGATATAGTGCAAGGTACACCATACTTCAACATATATCACGGACGGATAGAGATAGCCGCCTACAATCGTCTCGGATACGATGCCATAACTCTCGGAAATCACGAGTTCGACTACGGACTCGATACGTTGGCAATGTTTCTGCGGCTGGCATCGTTCCCCGTCGTATCGTGCAATTACGATGTGAAGGGAACACCACTCGAAGGATTGGTGAGACCTTTCGCAATATTCGAACGAGGAGGGCTAAAGATAGCCGTCGTCGGTTTCGGTGTTTCGCCCGAAAGCCTTATATTGATGTCGAATTTCGAACCTGTAAAGTACCTCGACCCAATCGAGAGGGGCAATTACTATGCCGATAGTCTGCGAAACGTCGGGGTCGATTATATAATAGCTCTGTCGCATCTCGGATATTTTACCGATGGCAGAGCAAACGACTCTACTCTGGCTGCCAAAAGTAAGAATATCGATATCATTCTCGGAGGTCACACACACCGAGTTCGCAAAGATACTATCATCGGCAACGCCGACGGAAAGCCCGTACACTATCTTACGACCCACAAATCGGGTCTGGAAATGGACAAAGTAATTGTGGAATTCTGACGATAAGATGTTGCAAGAGGAGGTATACAGGCTTTTCGAGTCGGAAATAGAGAATTGGCAGCTGGCTCGTAACAAATACGCCGACCTCGAGGCAAGCGTATCGAAAAGAATAGAGTTCGGTGATTTCGGTATCGATGTCGTATGCAATCCCGCACGAATACGCTCAACGATGGCAGAGGTGCAGCAAAAGCTCGAGAAAATGAGGCATTTGCCTAACAACTCTCAGGCTGCCGCCGCAGTAGATTCATCGAACGATAGCTGTTTCTTATGTTCCGACCGCCGCCCGAAAGAACAGAAATCTATCGTGGTAGGTGATTTCGAAGTATTGGTGAATCCCTATCCGATTTTCCCGATACATTTTACTATCGTATATAAAAAACATATACCGCAGCAGATACTGCCATACTTCGACGAATATCTCTATTTTGCCCGCAATCTGACGAATTTCGCAGTCTTCTTCAACGGAGCAAATTGTGGGGCTTCGGCTCCGTTTCATCTGCATTTCCAAGCGGCAGAGAAACGTTATTTCAACGTCGTAGGCGACTACTCTACTCTGCCCCGACGATATTTCGAAACAGTGGAGCAAGACGATAAACTTACACTTACTTCGATTAGGAATTATCTGAGAAAAGCATTCGTAATATCTACCGCCGACCCGCTACGTGCAAAAGCCGTTTTGCAAAAATATTTTATGCCATACATCACAGACAATATGCTTAATCTGATATGCTGCTACGAAGATGGACAGTATCGGATTTTCGTATTCCCGAGGAAGAAATTCCGTCCGTGGCAATTCTTCGAAGAAGATCCTCAGAAAAGGCTTGCCATATCGCCTGCCTCGGTAGAGATGAGCGGGAGTTTCGTTACTATTTTCCGTGAACATTTCGACCGCCTCGATGCTAACGAAATAGTCGACATTTACAGCCAGATATCGTAAATATCATATTTATTTCATACACCACAAAAGACAATGAAAAAGAGACTTATCGTATATCTTTTTTTAGCGATATTACTTACCGCTTGCAAGATGAAACCAATAGGCGTAATCGGCGAAAAAAAGATGGAAAACATCATTTACGAACTCACACTCACGGAGGCTATAATATATACCTACGACGATAAAATATCGACTGAAGAACGTAAAAAACTTTACAACGACGTATACGCAAAATACGGTATCGACGAAGCGAAATATCTCGCATCGCTCAAATGGTATACCGAAAACCCGAAATATATCGAGATAATATACGACAATGTCAAAAGTCGTATCGATACGCTGAAATCGGAGGTAGCAAACTACAAATTCCATCCGGAGGAGAAAATCACCGACCAACTGCGACAACTCGATACTATCGAGATGTATCGGTTCGAGCCACGATATACGTTCGAAGCTACGCCGCCGACCGACAGTCTGAGATTTACCGTCGAAAGTAAAGACAGTTTTGCTCTCGAAGACAAATATATATTCAAGTTATTGATGCGGGCAGATAAAATTTCGAACGGCAAAGACACGATGGCAAAATCCGATGTCGAGCTTACAATAACCTACTCCGACGGTTCGACGAAAATATTGAAATGCCCTATTATAGCTAACTCCAAGACATATCGCTATACATTCACGCCAAAGCAACGTACCGACGTGGCTCCGACGAAGATAGAGGTAAATATGTTTCGCTCGTCGGAACTCGTACGACGACTACAAATTGATAGCGTACATCTTTTCAGAATATTCAACAAACGAAAATATCCTCTCCCCGAAGAAAAACCGTCGGATACATCTACGGAAAATACCGGTCTTATAATCGACAAAATCGATAATGTAATCATCGACGACAATACGTCTGGCAATTGACAGATTCGAAATAAACCAAAATTAAAATATTATGAATATCAAAGATTACAATTTCAAAGGACAGAGAGCCTTCGTACGAGTGGATTTCAACGTACCACTCGAAAACGGTAAAATTACAGACGATACTCGCATACGCGGGGCAATACCTACTCTGAAAAAGATTATCGGCGATGGCGGACGGCTTATCATTGCATCGCATCTTGGACGTCCCGAAAAGAATCCGGACCCCAAGTATTCGCTACGACAAATCGTCGATACTGTGTCTGAATATCTCGGAGTGAAAATAGCATTCGCTCCGGATTGCGGCAAAGCCCGAAGCCAAGTGGATGCTCTCGGCGATGGCGAAGCACTGATGCTCGAGAATCTTCGGTTCTACGCCGAAGAAGAGGGGAAACCCCGAAATATCGAAACCCTCGACGAAATGCAAAAAGCAGAAGCCAAAAAGGCAATGAAAGAGGCTCAAAAGCAATTTGCAGCCACGCTCGCATCGTATGCAGATTGCTACGTAAACGATGCATTCGGCACTGCTCACCGAGCACACGCCTCTACGGCTCTGATAGCCGACTTTTTCGACAAAGACCATAAAATGTATGGCTTCTTGATGGAGAAAGAGGTAAATGCAGTAAAAAATGTTATGCACGACCCGAAGCGTCCGTTTACCGCTATAATGGGAGGCTCGAAGGTTAGCTCCAAAATCGATATCATACGCAACCTTATGAATAAGGTCGATAACCTTATCGTTACGGGAGGTATGACTTATACGTTTACAAAAGCTCTCGGAGGCAAAATCGGAAACTCTATCTGCGAAGACGACAAACTATCGCTGGCACTCGAACTAATATCGGAAGCTAAAGCAAAAGGAGTGAGACTCGTGATGGCTATTGATGCTAAAATAGCCGACAAGTTTGCAAACGATGCAAATACTCAGTTCGTCGACGACGGCAAAATACCCGACGGATGGATAGGAATGGACATCGGTCCGAAGACCGAACGACTCTTTGCCGACGTTATCGAAAGTTCGAAGACCATACTCTGGAATGGACCTGCCGGAGTATTCGAGATGGACAATTTTTCGCACGGTTCGTTTGCCATCGCACAATCGATAGTAAATGCAACAAAGAAAGGAGCCTACTCTCTCGTCGGTGGAGGCGACTCTGTGGCGTGCGTCAATAAATTTGGGTTTGCCGATAGCGTAAGTTATGTATCGACTGGTGGCGGAGCATTGCTTGAAGCTATAGAAGGTAAGGTTTTGCCAGGTATTGCAGCAATAGAAAAGTAGTTTTTTTCATTTTATAAAAGTGGGGGTTATCAAATTGTTTGGTAGCCTCTTTTATTTATTGCTGTCCGATAAAGTTTTTTATTGGATAAAAAAACAGGGCTGATTTCTTTGTAGAAGTTCAGCTCTTTTTTTTAGTTTACTAAAATAAATCGCTTATCGAGCAACTTATCATATTAAGAATTTCACTTTTTCCTATCTTTCATCAGCGGTATGAACGAGTTGAAATAATTTTCGCCTTTGCGGACAACGCCGTCGAGTCCCTTGCCACCTGTTTTAGAGCGTTTTACGTCGCCGAAGATACCTTTTTCGAGAGCCGTAAAGAGTCCTTCGGTCTGTAGTTTGTCGAGCAGTTCGATAGTGTCATCGAGCACCTTCTGAGCACGGCTCTGTATGATACCGCCCTTTTTGAACTCCATCTCGTCGCCTATGCTCTTCATATTGGCGAAGATATATTTTGCGTTTTCGATACTCAGGTAACGGTCGCTCATAAAGGGCGTATGTATGGCTTCGGTCGGCATACCGAGTAGTTGCAGTCCTTGATGTGTCCAGATGCCGATGATATTGAATAGTGCATCTTGTATGTGTCCGCGGAATATATTGCCTGTCATAAACTTGGTGGGCGGCATATATTTTAGCGGTGCATTGGGGAAAATCTCGCGTGTCATCTGAGCCTGTGCCAGCTCGAAGAGGAAACCGTTTTCGAGTTCGGGGTTCATCTCGAAGGCGTGTCCCAACCCCATCTGTTCCTCGGGCAGACCTGCGATAGCGGCAAGCTGTTCGTTGATACAGTCCGACGCCAAAACGGTGTGAGCCGCTTCGACAGCATCGGCGGTGGTCAGGTAATTGTCTTCACCGGTATTGATGATGACTCCCGCAAAACCGTTGATTACGCGGCTGAAAAATTGGTCTATGAGCGTTCGCTGCGGGTTGATGTCGCGGAAGAGGATACCGTACAGAGCGTCGTTGAGCATAACGTCGAGCCCTTCGAGTGCTCCCATAGCGGCTATTTCGGGCATACATAGCCCCGAACAGTAGTTGCAGAGACGTATGTAACGCCCTATTTCCGTTCCCACTTCGTCGAGAGCTTTACGCATTATACGGAAGTTTTCCTGCGTGGCGAACGTACCGCCGAATCCCTCTGTGGTAGCTCCATAGGGCACATAGTCGAGCAGGCTCTGCCCCGTAGTACGTATGACGGCGATAATATCGGCTCCTTGCCGTGCGGCAGCCTGAGCCTGTACGACGTCTTCGTATATATTACCCGTCGCCACGATAACATACAGATAGGGTTTGGTACCCTCGCCGACGGTCTCGATGAAATGTTCGCGTTTGTGGCGGCGTTCGGTTATGCGTTCGATGGTCTTGTTTATAACCGGTTGTAAGACAGCTTCTATCTCGCTGCGGGAGTTTATTTTTTGCCTCGATATATCGAGTTTGTCTTGGGCAACCCTCTCGGCTATCTCCTGAGTGGTGAGCCCTGTGTTTATCATCGTATTGCCGAGCCAAAACATAATACCTTCGCCCAGTATGCCGTTGTTTTTGAGGTGGTCTACCACTACGTTGGGCAGAGGTACTCCGTTGGCATCTACGCCGTCTATGCCAAGAAGGCGACATACGGTACGCTCTACGGTAACGGTAGTATAGCCATCGACAAAATTTTGCACATCGCCGGCTATATTTTTTGCTATCTGTTTGGCGTGCGAAATCTTCTGAGAATCAAGTCCGAGTTTACTTTGCATATTTTTTTCTGTATGTTTAAATTAAAGCACGCAAAGTTAGTAATTTTTTTGCATAACGAGGCGTGTCACTCTTTTACCAACTCCTCGAACTTGCCGTCGTCGTAGAATACTATTATCTTACGTATGCTCCTCTCTACAATCTTTTCGACTATTTTTTCGACGATCTTTACCTCCTTAGCCGTCTCAGTTGTAGCCGTAGGGGCAGCGGGTATAGGTATGGTTCGTTCATCGTTTTCCTCGACACTATGCCTCGTCTCTTCGTAGGCGGCAGCAGGCGGCGTAATCTCTTGTTTGACCGTGTTATCTACGAAATCGGGAAACAAACTGGGGCTCTGAGAATCGTTTATTTTCTCATACATCTCTCCGTCACCCGAAATAAGCCAATCTAACGAGATGTTTGGGAAAGCCTTTTTTATTTTTATTACGTTGTCTATCGACAGGTTGCCTGCATTGTTTTTGAGCTGTGTCAGTGCCGATGGACTTATTCCTGTCTTACTTGCAAAATCGGACTGCGTCATCTGAAGGCTCTCTATAAACCTAAATATTCTACTGTGCATAATTATAGATATTAGTTATAAAAACGAATTTACAAAGATAAATAAAAAAATCCATATATACAAAAACATAAATACGAATCGCATTTTATCATTCTAAATTCATTTATATAAAAAATGAATTACACTTATGAACGCCGAAAGTTTATAGCAGCAACCAAATTCGGTACGAAATACTAAGTATAACCATTCATTAAAGGTGGGGCATTCGATAGATATATCACAAGTTCGATTAGCATAGGTAACTCATATTTATAAAACGGCTTTATGCATACTGCGAATGGCTTTATTTTACTACTAAAGTAGCTCTATTTGCATATTATCGAGCGAAAACAGACATCAATCATTATATAAGACATATTTCACTGATTATAAGCATACTAATTATTTAAATTAAAAAATGTGCTATACAAATAGGCTTTTAGCTGCGAATAGGCTGTATTTATCGAGAAAATACGGGAATAAATAAATATCTATGAATTGCCTCGATTTCGACTTACAATTACTTTTCGCCTCCTACCAAGAGGTATGGAGTATTAGATTATTACCCTTTTTCAGCAATATAATCTTTTTGATTATGTATTATAATATAAACACAGTGATAAAGTGCATTTTATGCAACAAACAACAATGAAAATACAGGCATATACATATTCATAAACGCACCTTACGGTATCAATATATTCTATTAGATTATATATATAGTATAACGTACTGATTATTTGATATATAAATATGTAAATATCGGAATGTTAAACATATATCTTTACTATCGAGCATCTCTTTATTTATGTGAAACGTTTCTGTTGAATAATATAAATACCTTACTCTATCGTATATGAATTTTGGGGGATTTATATTTATAAACTTACTAGATGCAATGTGTTTTGAACTGTTATTTTTATATTTATAAACGTAGTTTGCTATAATATTTGTACTATCAGGTGAGAAATATTACTTGCACTATAAATCGTTCTACAATGCGATATTTGGCGTACGATTTTTTTCTTATCGAAAATATCGCCTCTACGGCAATCTTATTAATCATACCAATCGCACTATAACCTACCTCATATACTTGTGTGGAAACAAAACGTCTGTAAAATACTATATTTTAAGTATTGCCCGATTATCGCAATGCAGATAATTTTGCAAACTGAAACCATTCCCATAAGTAAATCAAAAAATAATATATATATGAAGTATTTAATCAACATTTTGTTGGTTACATTTGTTTTGTGTAACCAGTCATTGTGGGCGGAAGAGGTGAAAAAGCCGCCCAAAGGTAGCGATGCCAATATCATCGGAGATGTAAAGAATGCCAAAACGGGCGAACATATGCCGTATATAAATATATCGGTCAAAAACACCGTTCTTGGCACCTCTACCGATGCTACGGGGCATTATTTTCTGAAAAACTTACCCACTGGTAAGATTGTGCTAAAAGCAAGTGCTTTGGGTTATAAGACTGTCGAAAAAGAGACCGAGATAAACCCCAACGAGACGCTTGAAATTAACTTTATCCTCGAAGAGGAGTCGCTCGTGCTCAACGAGGTGGTTGTCAGCTCCAACCGCAACGAGACGAACCGCAAAGAAGCAGCTGTGGTGGTGGGGATTATCAATCCCAAACTTTTTGAGGCTACCAACTCGGTGTGTCTCTCGCAAGGGCTTAACTTTCAACCAGGTGTGCGTGTCGAGACCAACTGCCAAAACTGTGGTTTCTCGCAGGTAAGGATTAACGGTTTGGAAGGACCTTACTCGCAGGTTCTAATCGATAGTAGACCTATTTTCAGTGCTTTGAGCGGGGTGTATGGACTGGAGCAGATACCTGTCAATATGATTGAACGTGTAGAGGTAGTCCGCGGCGGAGGCTCTGCTCTGTATGGAGCAAATGCCATTGCAGGGACTATAAATATAATCACCAAAGAGGCGATGGGCAACTCGTTCTCGGCAGGTTACGACCTCGAATATACGGGAATGAAGTCACCTGACCACACCGCCAATTTCAACACCTCGATAGTAACCGACGACAACAAGGCAGGAATGTACCTCTACGGAACATATCGCAACAGAAAGCCATACGATAGCGACGGAGACGGATTTAGCGAAATGCCCGAACTGAAAAACAGCACTATCGGCATACGCAACTATTACCGTATCGGCTCGCAAAGTAAAATCTCATTGGAATATCATAATATAAATGAGTACCGTAGGGGAGGAGACCAACTGGACAAACCGCCTCACGAAGCAGCAATAGCCGAGCAACTCAACCATACTACAAATGGAGGTAGTGTCGCCTACAATTGGTTTTCGCCCGACGGAAAACAGAAACTAAACGTATACTCGTCGCTGCAACACGTAGAACGAAAGAGCTATTACGGAGGTCTCGGAGGGAATACTCCCTCAGACTCGCTGGCGGCTCTCAAAGCATACGGTCATACCTCGAACCTCACGTCAGTGACAGGCGGACAGTATGCTCTTATGTTCGATAAAATGATATTTATGCCTTCGGAACTGACCGTTGGCGGAGAGTATCAATACGACTTTATCGACGATAATATGCCTGCATACCGTAAAGAGCCATTAAAGCAGGAAACTCACTTGGCGGGACTCTTTTTGCAGAACGAATGGAAAAACCGCCGTTGGGGAATTTTGCTGGGAGCACGTATCGATAAACATAATCTGCTGACTAATCCCGTTGTGAGTCCTCGTGCGAATATTAAGTTCAATATTGTTCCCGACCTTCAATGGAGAGTCTCTTATTCGTCGGGGTTCAGAGCTCCTCAGACATTCGACGAAGACCTACACATCTCTTTTCTTGGGGGCGAAGGTGTGATAGTGAAAAACGCACCGGGACTCAAGCCCGAGTATTCTAACAGTTTTAGCACCTCTTTCGACGGATATGTGAGATTGGGCGATTTGCAGGCAAACTTGTTGTTGGAAGGATTTTATACGCGACTCAGTAATACGTTTGTAAAAGTGCCTACTGTCGATGCCGACGGAAACCCCATCGAAGAGCGACGCAACGGACACAATGCGAATGTTGTCGGTGTAAATATCGAAGGGAAAATCGTGCCATTGAGAGCAGTACAGTTGCAGCTTGGATATACTTTCCAACAGAGCACTTACAGCGAGCCTCAGCAGTGGGTAGACGACCCGTCGATATCGCCCGAAAAGCGTATGCTGCGTACTCCCGACAGTTATGGATATTATACTCTGACAGTAGAACCCGTCAAACATCTGTTGATTTCGGCAACAGGCACATATACAGGCAGTATGCTTGTGCCTCACCTGAAAGGATATATCGCCGAGAATCGCCTCGAACGCTCCCCACAGTTTTTCGATGCAGGACTGAAAGCCTCGTACGACTTGGAGCTAAATCTGATAACTCTCAAAATAAGCGGTGGTATAAAAAATATATTCAACAGCTATCAAAAAGATTTCGATAGAGGAGCCGACCGCGATTCGGGGTATATCTACGGACCGGGACAGCCGAGGACAGTATTCATTTCGCTGAAAATCGGTAGCCGACACTAATAAAATACGAGAAAAAGTACTAATTAAAAAGAGAGCCGAGTATCTGTCTGATATTCGGCTCTCTTACTATTTTTTCACTATAAATCTCTTATAAATTCAGTTCGCTGCCCATCTCATAATCGACAATGATGCGTCCGCAGTTTTCGCAAACGATTATTTTACGACGCTGACGTATATCGAGCTGACGTTGAGGAGGTATCTGGCTGAAACATCCGCTACACGAGTTTCTCTCGATTGGTACTACTGCCAGTCCGTTACGCGCATTTTTACGTATACGCTTGAAAGCCGAAAGCAAACGCACGTCGATATTCTCTTCGAGCTCTTTGACCTCCATTCTAAGCTCTTCTTCCTCTTTTTTTGTCTCTACTATGATTTGTTCGAGCTCCGACTCTTTGATCTGCAAATCGTCTTTTTTCTCCTTTATGATATTGATAAGCTCGTCGTATTCCACTTTGCGGGTTTCGATTTCGGCATTGGCTTCGTTTATTCCTTTGTCGAAAATCTGCACGTCGAGTTCGAGATTTTCGATCTCTTTGCTCAATATCTCATATTCTCGGTTGTTTACCACATCTTTCTGTTGAGCCTTCTTTTTGCCAATCTTTATTTTCGACTCCTCGATAGAGTTCTTGTTGTTGGCTATCTTTTTTTCACAATCTTTTATCGACTCCGAATACCGCTCCAAACGTGTCTGCAAGCCTACTATTTCGTCTTTCAGGTCTTGGACTTCGAGAGGTAAGTCGCCGCGTAATATCTTGATATTGTCGATTTTCGTCATTATTTTTTGTAGACGATATAGCGATTTTAGACGCTCTTCGATAGAAAATTCTTGCGGCTCTTGCACTGCAACGGTTTCCGCTTTTTCGGTCGTAGCAACCGATTTAGCAGCTTTTTGGGTCTTTTTCTCTGTCGTGGTGGTAACTTTTTCTGCTTTTACCTCTTTATCTTTTTTTGGGGCAGTTTCTGTTTTCTTTTTTGTTGCCATAATTTCTTTATATTGAAATGCTATTTATCAAACAATTAATCTACTATTAGAAGTACGAAATAATATTTTTTTCGGTCTGCGAAAATCGAACTGCAAAGTTAGGAAATTTTTCGGTAATATGTTTATAAAAAATATTCTTAGTAAACTGCTCGCTTTCGAAATGTCCGATGTCGGCGATAAGTATCTGCCCGTCGGCTTCGAAAAATCGGTGATAAGTTACGTCGCTTGTAAGATAAATATCTGCCTTGCAGCTTTTGGCACTGCCTATGAAATCTGCCCCCGAACCGCCACAAAGAGCCACAGTTCGTATCTTTCTGCCCAAGAGCGGCGAGTGGCGTATACAGCCTATATCGAATATCTTTTTAACGTCTTGCAAAAAGCTTTTTTCGTCTTGCTCTTCGGTAAGCCTACCGACAACGCCGAGTCCATAATTGTCCCACCTGTTTTTTAGAGGGTAGATGTCGATTGCAGGCTCTTCGTATGGGTGTACTTTCTTTATTGCCGACACTACTCTATCGACACTGTAAGATGGTGATATCCACTCTACTCTGCTCTCTTGTTCGCTATGGATTTCAAACTTTTTACCCACAAACGGACTGGTACCCTCCAATGCTCTGAAACACCCCGTACCATCGGACGAATACGAGCAACAATCGTAGTCGCCTATGTGTCCGGCTCCCGCTTCCGATACGGCTTCTTGTATCTGTGCCAAATACCGAGGGGGAACGAATGTTACTACCTTGCACAGAGTATCGGTCTTCGGAGCCAATACTCGTATATCTTGCAAGCCCAACCGATGAGCCATTTCCCAACTAACCCCCTGACTTACAATATCGAAATTGGTATGGGCGGCATAAATGGCTAAATCGTTTTTTATGACTTTTTCTATACAACGTTCGATGTATGTCTGTCCGTTGAGTTTTTTAATTCCTTTGAATATAAGCGGATGATGGGCTACAATCATATTGCAACCTAAGTCAATAGCCTCGTCTACAATACTCTCGGTAACATCGACACACAAGAGTACTCCCGTTGCTTCACGATGGCGGTTGCCTACGAGGAGTCCGCAGTTGTCGAAACTCTCTTGGAGAGCCGTAGGTGCAAAACTCTCGAGCACCGTTACTATTTCGTCTATTTTCATATCATATTTTTGTGGCAAAATTAAGAAAAAAAAGAGTACCTTTGCATCTGAAAATTCACCACAAAAACAAAAAGGTAAACGTTTATGTACAAACCAACAGATAAAATGAGTGATTTGATAGCGAGTCACTATAAGATATTGTTTGTTATGAGTCGCTTCGGTATACCGCTCGGAGTAGGCGATAAGACGATAGACGAAGTATGCAGAGAAAACGATGTTGATGTCAATACGTTTCTAGCGATAGTAGAGATACTGCTTGAGAACACGAAGTGCAGAGACTTGGATAACCTGACGATATCGCTGCCCGATATTCTAAAGTATCTCACCAATTCGCACGACTATTTCCTCAACTTCAGGCTACCTAATATCAGAGAAAACCTCTCCAGAATAGTAAATACGCACAAAAGCGAAGTATCAAACGAACTTTCGAAGGCTATAATCTACTATTTCGACGAATATGTAGCCGAAGTAAAGAAACATATGGAATACGAAAATAAGTTGGTGTTTCCATATATAAGTACGCTCATCGACAAGGTAAAACCCGATAATTACAATATTGATGTCTTCGTACGTCAACACAACCACGTAGAGGAGCGTATGACGGAATTCAAAAACATTATAATAAAGTATTATCCTGCTAAAAGTACCAACGATATTAATAGCATTATGGTCGATATATTCGTGTGCGAAGAAGACTTGGCTGCTCATATCTATATCGAAGACAATCTGCTGGTACCAATGGTAAAACATATAGAAAAACAATTATCTTAGACACAAGTGAGAACCGTAAAAATACTTATATACGAGCCGTCCGAAATCATTATAGCAGGCATCAAGAGCATATTGAAGCAAATATTGGGCAAAAACATAGAGATATTCGAATTGGTCGATTACAACAACATAATACCGATGATATTCAAGTATCAGCCCGATATCGTTTTGCTCGATATGTCGCTGGTAAGGACAGGCGAAGTAAGAAAATTCAAAAAACAGCATAACGGCAAATACGTAGCTTTGCAACACTGTATAGACCATTCGTTTATACTCAATGAGTTCGACGAAGTTATAACCGTCTTCGACAATTCGGAAAGAGTAAAATCGAAGTTATCGAAACTGATGAAGCTCAGCCAAAGAGATATGCCCGAAGAGTCGCTATCGATACGAGAAGAAGAGGTTCTCGTGGAGATAGTAAACGGTATGACCAACAAAGAAATCGCTCAAAAGCTCAATATCTCGATTAATACCGTTACCACACACAGACGTAATATATCGTCGAAGTTGCAGATACACACCATTGCGGGACTTACGATTTATGCCATCTCCAATAAGTTGATAAAGGTAAAGGAGTAGGTTACGCGCAGACGCAAAACTATTAATCAAATAAGTAAACACAATAATTCATTTTATGTCGAAATCACTTTTTATTCTTATGCTATCTATATTAGGTTTTATTGGTTGTACCGCACAGAATGGCTCTTCGATAGATTCCAAAGAGGCTTACAGGTTGATAAAGGCAGACGCCAACATCGCTATTCTCGATGTCCGTACCGCCAAGGAGTTTGCCGACGGGCACGTGGCAGGAGCCGTCAATATCGATGTCAATCAGACGGATTTTGCTCAAAAGATAGACGAGCTCGACCGGTCGAAGACATATATCGTATATTGCCGTTTGGGAATCCGTAGCAGAAAGGCGGTAGGCATTATGTCTGCCAAAGGCTTCAAGAATCTGTACAATGTTTCGGACGGCTTCGCTGGCTGGAGTAAAAACGGACTACCGTTCGAGAAGTAATAAGGCAATCCGAAAATCGCTAAGGAGTAATACGGAAATTACTAAGTACCTTTTGCGAGATTGCTATATAGTTTTTCGAAAGAAAGGTATATAGGTTTCGAAAGATTTATAAGTGCCTTTCTAAAAAACGATAAACGACTATGTACACTAAACTTTGGCTGTCGATAATCGGGCTGCATGCTCTGCATCAGATAGAAGAGAGTATAAGTTTCTTCGGGTGGTATATCGAATGTTACGATAGAATACCCGATTGGTTGCATATACAGAGTATCGATAACGCACGACTTGTGGTAGCTCACCCCGAATATTTCATCTTCGCTACCTTGTTGCAATTGCTGTTCGTGTCGGTTTTGGCTTTTGCCTTTAGCCGCAACAAGCGGGTAACGCGTTTGCTTATATGGTGCTACCTTGCGGGGTTGTCGTTTTTCATCGTCTGGCATATCCTTATCTGCTATTTTGCCCATTCGTACGCACCTGTTATGGTTACGTGCATAGGAGGGCTGTATCTTATACCTCTGTTTGCATATAAGCTCTATAAATTGGGTAAAAGGTAACTTCGACGACGCCTGCGTGAGGGATAGCAGCGGATACGCAGCCGCCGGAGGCGGCAAGTAAGAGCGGATAGCCCGACCCGAAGCGAAAGCGAGGGGCACGCCCAAATCATCGTCATTATCGCTCGGGTACGACAATTTTTTGTACCTTTGCACCTCATTATTATTATAAAAAAAGTAAGACAATATGAATTTCAAACGCACAAATATAACAACTGCATTGCCATACGCCAACGGACCCGTACATATCGGGCATTTGGCAGGGGTCTACGTCCCCGCCGATATCTACGCACGTTATCTCCGCAACAAGGGAGAAGAGGTGGTTTTCATAGGCGGTAGCGACGAACACGGCGTGCCTATCACCATCAAAGCGAGGAAAGAGGGCGTTACGCCACAGGATATTGTAGACCGATACCACGAAATAATCAAACGCTCGTTCGAAGAGTTCGGTATATCGTTCGACGTATATTCGCGGACGACCTCGAAGACACACTATCGTGTGGCATCCGATTTTTTCAAGAAACTATACGACAAAGGCGAGTTTATCGAACAGACTTCCGAGCAGTATTACGACGAAGAGGCGGGGCAGTTTTTGGCAGACCGTTATATCACGGGTAAGTGCCCACACTGCGGCAACGAGCGTGCATACGGCGACCAATGCGAGTCGTGCGGAACGTCGCTCAGTCCGACAGACTTGATAAATCCACAATCGGCTATATCGGGCTCGAAACCCGTTATGCGTCAGACACGTCACTGGTACTTACCGCTCGATAAGCACGAGGCTTGGCTTCGCGATTATATACTTAATAATCACAAGGAATGGAAAACAAACGTTTACGGTCAGTGTAAAAGTTGGCTCGACGTGGGCTTGCAGCCCCGTGCTGTCAGCCGCGACCTCGACTGGGGCGTACCCGTACCGCTCCCCGACGCCGAAGGTAAAGTGCTATACGTATGGTTCGACGCTCCGATAGGCTATATCTCCAATACGATAGAATTGTGCAGTGAGAAGCCCGAGAAGTTCGGCAATTGGGAGCGTTGGTGGAAAGACCCCGAGACGCGTCTCGTCCATTTTATCGGTAAAGACAATATTGTTTTCCACTGCATAGTGTTTCCCGCTATGCTCAAAGCCGAAGGCTCGTATATACTGCCCGACAATGTGCCTGCCAATGAGTTTCTCAACCTCGAGGGCGACAAGATAAGCACCTCACGCAACTGGGCTGTGTGGCTGCACGAATATCTCGTCGATATGCCCGACAAACAAGATGTGCTGCGTTATGTGCTTACAGCCAATGCTCCCGAGACAAAAGACAACGACTTTACGTGGCGAGACTTTCAAGTCCGCAACAATAGCGAACTCGTGGCTATATACGGCAATTTCATCAATCGGACATTGGTATTGACGGGTAAATATTTCGATGGCAAAGTACCTCCTCTCGGTACGCTCGAAGGTATAGACAGCGACGTATTGGCACAAATAGCAGACAGCAAGGCGAAGATAGAGCAACAGCTCGACAACTTCCATTTCCGAGATGCTCTGCGTGAGGCGATGAACCTTGCCCGCACAGGCAATAAATACCTTGCAGACACAGAGCCTTGGAAGCTGGCAAAGACCGATATGAGCCGTGTGGCAACGATACTTAATGTTGCCCTGCAACTCTCTGCAAATCTGAATATAGCATTCGAACCGTTTTTACCTTTCTCTTCGGCAAAGCTACGGCAAATGTTGCAGTTCGACTCGGTACGGTGGGCAGACTTCGGCAAGACCGAACTGCTACCCGCAGGACACGCATTGGGTAAGACCGAACTGCTATTCGAACAGATAGACGATGCCACAATCGAGCAACAAATAAACAAGTTGCAGCAAACGAAGGCTGCCAACGACGCCCAATCGCAGGTAGTAAAGGCAGTCAAAGAGACAGTCGAATTCGACGACTTCCTCAAACTCGATATACGTATAGGCACAGTCGTTGAGTGCTGTAAGGTACCCAAAGCGGATAAACTCCTGCAATTCCGTATAGACGACGGCATGGGCGGACGCACTATTGTGTCGGGTATCGCGGCACACTATCCCGAACCCGAGAAACTCGTCGGCACGCAAGTGTGTTTCGTTGCCAACTTTGCCGCTCGTAAGCTACGAGGTATCGACAGCGAAGGTATGATACTCTCTGCCGAGATGCCCGACGGTAGTTTGGTACTGGTACAGCCCAATACTAAGATATCGGACGGCAGTACGATAGTTTAACCTCACACACCAACGGGTGGTACTATGCAGATAAACGAAGCGGAATTTGTGATATCGAACAGCGATTTCAGGCGTTGCCCGCAGGGCGATACCACCGAAGTGGCTTTCATCGGGCGTTCTAACGTGGGTAAATCGTCGCTCATCAACTACCTGACAGGTAAAAAGGATTTGGCTAAGACTTCGTCGAAACCCGGCAAGACACTCCTTATAAACCATTTCCTTATAAATAAGCGTTTCCACATAGTAGACCTACCCGGATACGGCTTCGCCAAGGTGAGCAAGACACACCGCGAGAAGTTGCGTAAGATTATCGAGGATTATATAATGTTTCGCCCACAGCTTGCCAACCTGTTCGTATTGCTCGACAGCCGCCTATCGCCGCAGGCTATCGACTTGGAGTTTATCGAGTGGCTCGGACTTGGAGGCGTACCTTTCTCGATAGTCTTCACCAAGACCGACAAGCAATCTCGCTTACGACTGATGCAGAATATCGAAAACTACCGTACCAAGCTCTACGAAACTTGGGAGTCGCTGCCGCCGATATTTATGACCTCCAGCGAAAAACGCGAGGGACGAGAAGAGATATTGGATTATATAGAGAAAATAGTCGAAGGGCAAATGCTCTGAGAGGCAACCGCCACACAAAAACCAAACACATAAAAAACACACAGCAATGAAAGCACTTTTTGCAGGAAGTTTCGACCCATTTACCGTCGGACACAAAGACATTATCGATAGGGCTTTGCCCCTATTCGACGAGATAGTCGTAGGCGTGGGTTACAATATTTCGAAGCAATATACCTGCTCGGCAGAAGAGACAGCCGAGACTATCGGAAATATCTACGCTCACGAGCCGAAAGTAACGGTAAATGTATACAGCGGTCTGACAGTAGATTTTGCCAAAGAACTGTCGGCAGACTGTATTCTACGAGCCATTCGCAGTGTCAAAGATTTCGAGTACGAACGGGATTTGGCAGAGGTCAATCGCCGACTGTCGGGCATAGAGACAGTGTTTATGTTTTCGTCGCCCGAACTGTCGCACGTGTCGTCGTCGATGGTACGCGAGCTTGCAAGCTACGGCAAAGACATAAGCCGCTTTTTGCCGTAAGCGAGACGAGATTCAATTAGTAATTTACTTAGCAAATAAAAGAATCAAGTGGGTTTAGAATCTATTCGAGAAATATTTACTACATTTGCACAAACTTATCAATAAAACAACAAACGATGGCTACAATATCGGAAAACAGGACAATAGACTGGACTAATCCCATAGAACCACAGAATGTAACTCTCGAAGAGTATAGAGCCGAAATAGAGCGAGCCGAAAAGTCGGGGTATATAAGTTTCGGATCACTCGTTGCCGAATCGAAGAGATGGCTAAAAAAGTAATTGCAATAAAACACCCCTTGAAGTTGGTGGTTACAAGGAGATATAGAGATAATCTCAAAAAGATAGTGCTGTATGGCGAAACTGTATTCGGTACGGGTGTCGCCGAAGATTTTTTGAACGAGGCTCACTCTCTCGTAGCCCGCTTGCAACAAATGCCGCACATACACCCCAAAAGCAGATTTATAGATAGTACACCCGACAAAACTTATAGGAATATATATTTCCGCAGCCATACGATAGTCTATGTCGTTACACCGATGCAGATACGTGTATTGGATATATTGCACCAGCATACCAACCCTAAGGTAATAGCGAAAACAAGACTATAACCATATTTGCCATATTTGTACGGAGCACAAAAATGGAATGTTGAAGCGTGTAATGAATGTTTCTCTTGGGCTTTGCCCAAACCCACTTACTTTTTTGTCTTAACACAAAAAAGTAAGCAAAAAAGGTCAAGGCTGATGTTCCGAGCCGACCCGCTATGTGCTTATTCACTAAACGTCGAAAACTCGCCTTCGGCTCAAACAGTTCGACGTTTTTAACGCTCATTTCGCACAGCGGGTACCCCGTCTCTCCACATAGGCCTATCTGTTTGTGCAAGCACAAAATGGGAATGTAGGGGCGAGGAAAATTAAGAATGAAAAAGTAAAAATGAATATTTTTGTGAAGCGTGTAATTGTTGAATGGAGCGTTGGGATGCGTGAGGGATAGGAGCGGATACGAGACGCAGGCGAGTAAGAGCGGATAGCCCGACCCGCAGCCGCTTGCGGCAAGGGGAACGCCAAAAAAATTAAAAATGAAGATGTAATAATGAAGAAATGTAGGGATGTTGAAACGAGGTATCGGGGGGGGGATGTTACAAAAAAAGAGGCTGCAAACGTAGAGCCTCTCTTTTTAGTCTATTTGGTATTTTCACATTACCATATCAGAGCACGCTTTTCGGGAGCAAGATACATCTTGTTGCCCTCTTTGAGCTTGTATGTTTCGGCGAATGCGTTGATATGCGGTAGTGTAGCATTTACACGCCAGCGACCGAGCGAGTGGGGGTCTTCTTTGGTCAGACGTACTATCTCTTCGTCGCGTACATTACCTGCCCATACCTGAGCGTAGGAGATGAAGAAACGTTCGGCTGCACTGTATCCGTCCATTTCGCCTCCGTTGACCTGTCCCTCTTTGATAGCTTTCTGCATAGCAACGAACGAGATATTCACTCCGCCGTTGTCGGCAATGTTTTCGCCGAGAGTAAATTTACCGTTGGCAAATGTACCTTTGATAACCTCTATCCCGTTGAACCAGTCGACGAGTATCTGTGTGCGAGCCTTGAAGTTTTCGTCGTCGGCTTTGCTCCACCAGTTTACCAGATTACCCTCTTTGTCGTAGTTGCGTCCTTGGTCGTCGAAGCCGTGCGACATCTCGTGTCCTATCACTACGCCGATGGCACCGTAGTTGACGGCGTCGTCTGCCTTAGCGTTGAAGAACGGCGGTTGCAGTATACCGGCGGGGAAACATATTTCGTTGGTTGTCGGGTTGTAGTAGGCGTTGACAGTCTGCGGGTTCATATGCCATTCGGATTTGTCCACAGGTTTGCCTATCTTGGAGAGTTCGTAGGCAGTCTCGAATTTGGAGGCAGCTTCGACGTTTTCGTAATACGATTTCGAGCGGTCGATGTCGAGTCCCGAATAATCGCGCCACTTGTCGGGATAACCTATCTTCACCGTGAAAGCATCGAGTTTTTCGTACGACTTTTGTTTGGTGGAGTCTTGCATCCAAGTGTTGGCGGCAATACGTTCTTTGAGAGCCACCTTGAGGTTGTCTACAAGCTGTATCATACGTTTTTTAGACGATTCTGGAAAGTATTTCTTCACATAAATCTGTCCGACAGGCTCACCCAGATAGCCTTCTACGACCGCAGTTATGCGTTTCCAACGCGGACGTTGCTCTTTGATACCCGAAAGCGTTTTGCTGTAGAATTCGAAGTTGGCATCTACGAACGCTTTGCTCAGATATGGAGCGGCACCCGAGATGGCACGTGTGGCAAGGTAATGTTTTACTGTGCCGAAATCGGCCTTTTGCAGGATACCGTTGAGGCTCTTGATGTAATTGACCTGTCCTACGTTTATTTTGTCGAGCTTCAGACCCAATATCTGCGTGTACTTGTCGAGGTCTACGACGGGCAACATCTTTTTAACTTGGTCGAAACTCATTATGTTTTTGGTAACAAACGGGTCGCGCATCGTGTTTTTGTCCATAAAAGCCTTTGCTATCTGAGTCTCGAAAGCGAGTATCTTGCGGGAAGCGTCTTCTTCTTTGCCCTCTATGCTGGCTATCTTGTTGTAACCCGAAAGTTTGATTATATCGGTCAGGTACTTTACGTAAGCCTTGCGTTGCGGCTCGAAGTTTTTTTCGAGATAGTAGTCTCTGTCGCCTATACCGAGCCCTGTCTGCCACATCCACGCTATGCACTGTTTACTGTCGTCGGGGTTGGCTTCGCCGAAGATGCCAAACAACAGCGACGAACCGCTCAGAGCTGCATCTGCCAGATATGCAGTAAGGTCGGGCAATGCTTTGAGGTCGTTTACTTTTTTCAGGTCGGCTTCGATGGGTTTTGCTCCCTGCTGTTCGACAGCCGCCGAGTCCATACCGAGGTTGTACAAGTCGCCTATCTTCTGCTCGATAGAGCCTTTGGCGTTGTCTTTCTTGGCAATCTCCTCGATGACGCCTTTTATCTGCTCGCGGTTGTCTTCACGCAGTTTATCGAATGTGCCGAAGCGTGCATATTCGTCTGTCAGCGGATTTTTTGCCATCCAGCCTCCGCAGGCGTATTGGTAAAAGTCTTCGGTAGGTGATACCGTCGTGTCCAAGTATTCGGGGTTGATACCCGAAACCAGTTGCTCCTCGGCAGCTTTTTTATTACCGCACGAAGAGACCAATGCTGCTGTTCCAATCATCATTACAAATAATGCTTTTTTCATTTTTTTACCTATTTACTTTAAATACTATATATTCGTCGAATTAAGGTTGCAAAGATAATCATTTTTTCGTCGCAATATTACTCTGCTCTTATCTAAAAAGAGCACTCTAATTCGTACCTTATATTTATTTATATTTATCCCTTAAAAGTGCGGTTATAATATATTTTTGTACCTTTGCAGGTCAATTAATAATTACTGTTTATAAACATATTGAATACCAATACCATAAATAATATGGAAAAACAAAAAATGCGCGCTGCTATCACAGGTATAGAAGCATACATCCCCTCGTATATACTTACAAACGACGAACTTAGCAACATGGTAGACACTACCGACGAATGGATAATGACACGCGTCGGCATACATACTCGCCATATACTCAAAGAGCAAAACGAAGGAATGAGCTATATGGCTGAACGTGCCGTAAAAAAGCTGTTGGAAAAGACAAATACCGACCCTTCGGAGATAGGGGCTCTTATCTGTTCGACCGTAACCGGCGATATGGTTTTCCCTGCAACTGCTTCTATCATAGCCGACAAATGCGGCATAGTAAACGCTATGACTTTCGATATGAATGTGGGCTGTGCGGGATTTATACACGCTTTCAAAACGATGTCGCTCTATATCGAGAGCGGTTTTTGCAAGAAAGCCATCGTGGTGAGTGGCGAAAAGATGTCGTCGATAATAGACTATACAGACCGAAACACCTGCCCGCTATTTGGCGACGGAGCTGCTGCCGTACTTGTCGAAGGACGAACCGACGGCACAGGACTGCAAGACGCAATACTACGTTCGAACGGAATAGGCAGACAGTATCTGCATATGGTTGCAGGAGGTAGCCAGCGTCCGGCATCGCACGAAACGGTAGACAAACGCCTACACTATGTGTATCAGGACGGTAAGAATGTTTTCAAGTGGGCTGTCGAAAAGATGTCGGAAGTATCGGCAGAGATAATGGAACGCAATGGACTGAAACCCGAAGACATAGCCTATCTTTTACCTCATCAGGCAAATATGCGTATTATCGATGCGGTTGCAAATCGAATGGGCATAAACAAAGAAGACAAAGTCCTCGTTAATATCGAACGTTTTGGAAATACCTCGTCGGCTACAATACCTATCCTCATGTGGGACAAACAGAAACTTCTAAAGAAAGGCGACAATCTGATACTCTCTTCTTTCGGTGCCGGATTTGCTTGGGGTAGCCTTTGGGTGAAATGGTCTATATGAAAGGCTTATATTCCTATGGACTATACGACTATTATAAAACCCCAAAATAGGCTCTTCGAGATAGATTTCAAAGAGATATGGCGGTATCGCGACCTGTTGGTGATGTTCATCAAACGCGATATCGTTACCCAGTACAAACAGACGATACTCGGACCGACGTGGTACTTTATACAGCCGGCTCTTACTACCATTATGTATATGGTTGTCTTTGGTGGTATTGCGGGTATCAGCACCGACGGACTACCACAGCCGCTCTTCTACCTTGCAGGTATTGTGCTATGGCAATATTTCTCGGAATGCCTCAACAAGACGTCGGCTACTTTCACCCAAAATCAACACATATTCGGCAAGGTTTATTTTCCCCGCCTTATATCGCCTCTGTCGAACGTACTCTCTAATCTCGTGAGAATGAGTATACAATTCTTGCTTTTTCTGATAGTGTACGTTTATTATGTGGCAGTCGGTGTCGATGTAATGCCCAATGCTTATGCTCTGCTACTGCCGTTGCTGATAGTGATGCTTGCCGGTCTTTCGTTGGGTTTTGGTATAATAATATCGTCGATGACGACCAAATACCGCGACCTGACGATACTGTTTACTTTTATCGTACAACTCTGGATGTATGCCACTCCTGTGATATACCCTCTCAGTACCATCACCAACGATAAGATACGTATGTTGATGGGTATCAATCCGCTTACTTCGATATTCGAAGCCTTCAAATACGGTATGCTCGGAGTAGGGCAGTTTAGTTGGGGTGGGCTCGGTTACAGCTTCGGGTTTATGGTGGTGCTTTTGCTCGTAGGCATAGTGGTCTTCAACAAGGTTCAACGCAGTTTTATGGATACGGTTTAAAAAGATTGTTTAATCGTTTTAGTTCTTTTTACAATACTCCAAAATAAAAAAACAATTCAACAGATACAATGCCTTCCGCAATTGAATTCGACAACATATCAAAGCAATACCGTCTCGGATTGGTCTCGACGAGAACCATTTCGCACGACCTTAAACGTTGGTATACAACAAAAATACTCCGAAAAGAAGACCCATACCTGAAAATAGGTGAAGTAAACGACCGTACGCATAAGGGCGAGAGCGAATATGTGTGGGCTCTCAAAGACATAACCTTCAATGTGGAGCAGGGTGAAGTGTTGGGTATAATCGGCAAAAACGGTGCGGGCAAAAGTACCCTGCTCAAAATACTGTCGAAGGTAACCTCTCCTACTACAGGCACTATCAAGGCACGCGGACGAATAGCCTCATTACTCGAGGTAGGCACAGGCTTCCACCCCGAGATGACGGGACGCGAAAATATCTATATGAACGGCTCCATAATGGGAATGACCAAAGCCGAAATAACTCGTAAACTCGATGAGATAGTCGATTTTGCGGGGGTAGAGCGTTATATAGATACGCCGGTCAAGCGATACTCGTCGGGTATGACCGTAAGGCTCGGATTTGCTATCGCCGCTCACTTGGAGCCAGAGATACTCGTTGTAGACGAGGTACTTGCCGTGGGTGATGCCGAGTTTCAGAAAAAAGCCATCGGCAAGATGCAAGACGTCTCTCGCGGCGGCGGACGCACCGTGCTGTTCGTAAGCCATAATATGGCTGCAATAAAGAGTCTGTGTGGCAGAGGAGTAATTCTCGAAAACGGAAATATAAAAGATATCGGACAGATAGACCCGATTGTAAGCTGTTATTTGAGGGGAAACAGCAATATAGAAAATTACGAACATTGGCAGACGCCTACTATCGTCGGCGATGGCTTCGAACTACTTGAGATTGGAGTACGAAAGAAAGGTGCCGACTACAACGCAGTTATGCGGGTCGACGACGAACTGGAACTAATAGTAAGATACAGACTTACAAGGCATTTTCCACAATTCCACCTTACATTTCATATAAAAAACGATATGGGAGAGAAATTGTTTTCGTCTTCGGGTGGAGGCTCTTGCATAGATTACGAACACCCGACGGGAGAATATGAGCAGATATGTCATATTCCGGCAAATTTTTTCAATTGGGGTAGTTTTTCTATCGATTTATATGTGGTACGCGACCGAAGCAATGGTTTTGTCATCGAAAACGATTTGGTAACATTTACTTTGGTGAATCGAGAACAAGAAATCGGTACATGGCTCGGACGTGAACCCGGAGATATTACTCCGCAGTTTAACTATACAGAGAAAAAACTCTAAGCAATGGACAATAAGATTATTAACGTTACATCTCCACTTCTACCGCCATTGGAAGAATTCTTGCCATACCTGCAAGACATTTGGGACCGTAAATGGCTTACCAACAATGGGCACTATCATCAGCAGCTGGAAGATGCTCTGTGTCGATATTTGAAAGTCCCATATATAAGCCTTTTTACCAATGGTACACTCCCTATCATAGTGGCATTGCAAGCCTTACGTATTACGGGAGAGGTGATAACTACTCCTTACAGTTTCGTGGCTACGACTCACTCTCTGTGGTGGAACGGCATTAAGCCCATTTTTGTCGATATAGACCCCAATACGGGCAATCTCGACCCAGATAAGATAGAGGCGGCAATCACTCCTCATACTACTGCAATAATGCCGGTGCATGTATATGGCATCCCTTGTGATACACCTCAAATACAGGCTATTGCAGACAAATACGGTCTGAAAGTAATATACGATGCCGCTCACGCCTTCGGAGTAGAGGTCGAAGGAAAATCCATACTCGAGGCAGGTGATATTGCTACACTTAGTTTCCATGCTACCAAGACATACAACACTATAGAAGGTGGTGCGTTGATTTGTCGCGATGCCGAGACAAAAAAACGAATAGACTATCTCAAAAATTTTGGTTTTGCGGGCGAAACTACAGTCATTGCTCCGGGAATCAATGGGAAAATGGACGAACTACGCTCCGCTTACGGACTCCTCGAACTAAAATATGTGGATCGCGCCATAGAAAATAGGCATCGCATCGTTACGGCTTACAGACAATATTTGAGTGATACCGAAGGTATTACTTTCTTCGAAGATATGCCCAATGTAAGACACAACTATTCTTATTTCCCGATTTTTGTAGACGAAGCGTCGTATGGCATATCGCGCGACAAACTCTATTTCAAACTTAGAGATGCAGGTGTATACGGACGTCGTTATTTCTATCCGCTTATCAGCGAATTCTCTACCTACAGAAATCTGGCGTCGGCAAGCAAAGACAATTTGCCTAATGCTCACAAGATGGCTGATAGAGTGATTTGCCTACCCATGCATCACGAACTGACTGAGGAAAATGTACTAAGAATCACAAAATTGATAACCCAAAGTACTAATTGATTGATTATGAAACTCGGAATAATGCAACCTTATTTTTTGCCTTATATCGGTTATTTTAGTATCATAAAACATACCGATGAGTTCATCTTATTCGATAGCGTACAGTTTATTAGACACGGTTGGATAGAGCGAAATAGGATATTGAAACAGTCCGGGGGATGGCAATATATCCAAGTACCCATCATCAAAAACAATGGGCAAGACACACTTATAAAAGATATTCGGATCAATAATACGGATAATTGGAAGGCAAAGATATTGGCTCAGATACAGCATTACAAAAAAAAAGCACCTCATTACAACGATGTGATACAACTACTTAACCAAATATTTACAGATGAATTCCATTCCATTACTTCGCTTAATAAGAAATCTATAGAGGTGATATGTAGTTATTTAGGGATTAATCGTAAGTTCCCTATCTTTTCTGAGATGAATCTGAAAATAGATAAAGTATCTGCTCCTGACGAATGGGCTCTGAATATATGTAAAGCCTTGGGAGCTAATTATTACATAAACCCTATTGGAGGATTGGAATTTTTCGACCGCACCAAATACCAAAAGCAAAATATAGAGATACGTTTTATGCAATCTCAATTAACTGAATATAATCAACTTGGAGGCGCATTTGAAGCAGGATTATCTATCGTTGATGTTCTTATGTTTAACTCTATAGATGAAGTCAATATGATGTTGGATAAATATACGTTGATATGATTAATCCTAAAAAGTTTGCTATATATTGTTCAGGGAATGCATCGAGAGTAATTAGGTTCTACACAGACACATACAATTTAGAAACATTCTTTCCTAATTTAGTAATCTACGATGGCGATAGTAAAGATACTCTGTCTACATTGTTGAAAATATTTCAAGAACGACTAAAATACATCAACTTTGATTTATTGAACGATGAAGAAAAACGAAGAATAAATACCTATACCTCACAATTCATCTTTCGTACTATGCAAGACTCTAATAGTGAGTACTTAATATGTTTTGGACGGCGAATACTCAAAAGAGATATTATAAATGCCTATTCGGGACGATTGATAAATTTTCACCCAAGCCTTTTACCTGCTTTCAAAGGATTACAAGCAATAGATCAAGCATTAGCAGCAAACGCCTCTATATTAGGCAATACAGCACATTACATAGATGAAAAAATCGATAATGGAAGAATAATTATACAGTCGGCAATGAAATGCGAAGATTTTGTGGATTATGAAGATGTTTTAGAATTACAATTCCCTATGTTAAAGATTATTCTTAGAGATATATTGGGCTTTGAGGTGTCGCAAGAAAGCATTTTCGCAGAGATAAAGGATAGAAAAAAAGGTTATTTATTGCCTACCAATGTATTAAAGATTTAGAGATAAGATAATTTGTAAATATATTTATTCCAAAGCTATATGATCAATACTTCTGATAAGATGGTAAGTGTATTTATGTTAGCATACAATCACGAAAAGTATATTGCCGAGGCAATAGACAGTATCCTAATGCAAAAGACCGATTTCGATTTTGATATTGTTATCGGCGAAGATTGCAGTACCGATGCTACCCGTCGTATAGTTCTGGAATATGCCCAAAAATATCCAAATAAAATCAAACCTATCCTACATAACGTAAATGTTGGAGCTATGCTCAACCAAATGTATGTTTTAGAGGCTTGTACAGGTAAATATGTAGCTATGTGCGAAGGCGACGACTATTGGACAGATCCATTTAAACTACAAAAACAAGTCGATTTCCTCGAAGCTAACAAAGAGTACGTACTTGCTACTCACGGATATAGGATAGTAAAATACGATAGCGCCCCTCACACGATAGACCACAGTGAGTTTATAGGCAATAATAATACTGACGGATTCGCATTCGACAAAGAATTTGCCCTGTATCATTGGGTTACTCAGCCTGTTACGGCTCTCTTTCGTCGCTCGGCGTTTAAAGTCGATATCAGACAATACCGTTATTTTCGCGATGTACACCTATTTTATCATATCCTGAAAAACGGCAAAGGATATTTCCAAAATTTTGTCGGAGCAGATTATCGACTACACAATACCGGGATAGATTCTACTGTCGAGGGAATAGAGCGGCATTGGCTTGAATATAAGATTTATAGAGATTTACTGAACGGCAGCCGTAATGATGATATTTTGAGAAAAAGATTTATAAGGCAACAGAGCGATTATCTTACTCTTGTTTGTGATGAAACGCGACAACACTCCAAACATAACACTCTACATACCAGAGAGTTTATATTCGATAGCTTGAAATACTGCGGAATTATTAAATTTGCTGTCGTAATGAAAAAAATATTATTGTCGTACTTAACTCGTAATAAGTAATGTGTTCAGACTCTTCATCATTGGTTTCCATAGTTTTACCTGTTTATAATGGAGCTCGTTTTTTGGCAGAGTCTATCGAGAGCTGTCTGGCTCAGACATATGAAAATTGGGAGTTGATTATAGTAAACGATTGTTCTACAGATACTTCACTCGATATTGCCAAAAATTTTGCCTCCAAAGATACTCGTATACATGTATATAGCAATGAGATAAATAAAAAACTACCTGCCTCTCTTAACGAAGGTTTTCGGCATGCGAGGGGCAAATATTACACATGGACCTCACACGACAACCGTTTTCATCCCGATTTTCTGCGGATTTATGTAGACTATCTCGAACACAATCCTTCAATCGGTTTTCTTGCCGGGTCTTATCAAGCTATTGATACAGACGGCAATATACTCTATAAGGTCTCTCTTAGAGACCCTGAAAAGTTTATCCCTTTAGTAAATACTGTGGCGTATGCCTTTATGTATCGTGCCGAAGCAGCTCGAATTGCCGGCGAATATGATGAGAATTTATTTTTAGTCGAAGACTACGAATATTGGGTACGACTATGGATGTGTACGAAGGTAGCCCGTATCGAAGAATGTCTCTATTTTACACGTGTTCACTCAGGGACACTTACAGAGAATCGCAAAAAAGACATCGCTCGTAAATTGCTCGAAATGAGACTTATGTATTTCGATAGATTTACCGAACGACTTAAAAAAACTCCAAGCCTACTCCGCGATTTTTTTATTTCCATAGCCGACAACACTTCCGGCCGACAGTTTATAATGTTATACCTCAAGATGTTTGCTATATCACCTATTCGCTTTGGTTTATATTATATATCGGTTTATCGTCCGTTGAAGTTTCTCAAAAAGTTCGATTGGTATTGGGCTTTAAAACGAAAAGTATTTAACAAATAAATCCTCCTGAAAATGAAAAGACTAACAGTATTGATGCCCGTGTATAATGTCGCTCCTTATGTGTCAGATGCCATTGAGAGTGTGCTTAGTCAGACCTACTCCGACTTCGAGCTGTTGGTCTTAGACGATTGTTCGGCAGACAATACTGTCGATATTGTCAAAAGTTTCAAAGACTCACGTATTCGTCTTGTTCGCAATGAAGTGAATTTAGGTTTGGCAGAAAATCTCAATAAAGGTATCGAATTGGCTGATACCGAATTTATTGCACGTATGGATGGCGATGATATTGCATCTTCTTTATGGTTGGAAAAAGGTGTCGCTACGTTGGATAGTCGTCCGGAGGTGGGAATATGCAGTTTTGGGTTTGAGTTTTTTGGAGACAAAAACTCACTTGTACGTTTTCCCGAACACAACGAAGATTCCAAGGCCGAAATGCTATTCGGCTGTACGGTAATAGTTCCCGTATTTCGCAGGAGTATAATGGTCGACAATGGATTACGATACGAAACCTCGGCATTTCCTGCCGAAGATTATTCTATGTGGTCGTATTGTTATCGTGTTACTCAAGTGTATAATGTTCAGGAGACTATGTTTCGTTATCGCACACATAACACTCAGATTTCCACCGAAAAACGCAGATTGCAGATAGAGAAAGCCAATAATGTACGTCTCAGAATGCTCGATTGGCTCAATCCAAACTTTTCTGAGGCTGAAAAACAGTTTTTTGTAGACCACTTTGCTACTTGCAATATTCGTGACAGGCATAGTTTGATGGCTATAAAAAAATTTGCCGATAAACTGGTAAGTAAAAACATATACGGGCACTATTCTTCAGAGGCTTTGGCAAGAAGGTGTGCTATCCATATAGTTTACAGCACATTAAGTTTTGTCGAAGATCATTACTTCTCGAAAAGATACTCTCTTGGGAACTTCATTAAATTGCTATTCAGTGGCTTATACTCGACCATACCTATCAAACACAGATTTAAACTATTAGCTAAATGTATTTTAATGAGAAGAAAATGAATGTTTTAGGTAAAATTAAAAGAAAGATATACAATCTCTCTCACCCCGAGCTGGGAGTCGTATTGATGCTACACAGGGTCGTCGATAGCAGAAGTCGTATCGCAGCAAATAGAGACCTTGAAATTACTGCCGACTTTTTGGAACAAACTATTCTCAAATACCGACAAAAAGGATATATCTTTGTAAATCTCGATGAAGTGGCAGACATAATAGAGAAAGGCAATACCAAACATAAGTTTGTGTGTTTCACCTTCGACGACGGATACAGAGATAACTATGAGATAGCTTATCCTATTTTTAAGAAGTACAATATCCATTTTACCATCTATGTAACAACCGATTTCTACGAACAAAAAGCGTTGCTATGGTGGTATATGTTAGAATATCTTGGAGTTACTGACGAAGAATTTCTCGCCTATCGCAAAAAAATATTCGATATTAAGACTTCTGATATAGAAAGTGCTTTTAGAGAGTGGTTTCCCGGCAGGAATTATTCTTTTGCCGATATGGTAAATAAAATGTCGCTTACCGTCGCCCAAATTAAAGAGCTATCGGATAGCGGCTTATGTTACATTGGGTCTCATACTGTTACACACCCGAGATTAGACAAGCTTACACCAGAAGAGCAGAGATATGAGATTTCGACCTCAAAGAATAAATTAGAGGCTGTCGTAGGCAAACAAGTAGAGCACTTTGCTTTTCCATACGGATGTTATAACACTGCTACAGTGCCAATTTTAGCTGAGTGTGGCTATAAGACTGCGGTTAGAGCCTATGGTGGCATAGTGAGGAAAGGGGAAGAGTTATTACAAATTAATAGAGTGATTCTAAGGCAGTAATACAACGATAGAGTAACTTAGATCTTCAATATTATAGTAAAATCACACAAAACTCATACAATCGTAATCTATTTATTAAAGCGTTAAAACAAAGGTTATCATGGAAATAAAGAAAATATATAAAACGATAATGCAATTAGTCGACTATAGAAAGAGAGGACAGTTATCGACTAATGATGGGAAAATTAAGTACTTCAATTTTTGGGACGGACAGTCTGCCCAAGAAATTTGGTTTTCGGGGTTTCTATATAATAGAGGCTTTTTCGAAAGATTTCCAAAGGCAAATTTGGCATTTTTTTCTACGCTTGGCAATATACAGGTGCTTAAAACCGACCAACTTATTTATCGTTCAAACAAAAACAGAAAGAGAGTATTCTTTACCGGTGAAAATGTTCATTACGAAGTATTTAAAGATTACCGTCACAACCTACTCGATTATCCAAAGGTAGATTTGTCTTTGGGTTTCGACTATATCGAAGACAAACGGTATTTGAGGTTTCCTATATGGTTGTTGGAGATGTTTCCTCCCGACTCTTCTTCGTCTGAAATTAAGTCTATATGCGAAAGACTGAGCCATCAGAGACTTACTACCGATAGAAATCGTTTCTGTGCTATGGTTTCGGGTACAAGTACATTACTTGGAACAAGTAGCCTCAAAATGCGCACTAAGATGGTAGAGAGTATCAGCGCTATCGATAGAGTGGACTGTGCAGGTAAGCTATTGAGAAACACAGACGAATTGCAAGCTAAGTATAATGACGATAAATCGGAATTTCTGAAAAACTACAAGTTTTTTATTTGTCCTGAAAATATTTCACTCGACGGATATGTAACCGAGAAAATTTTTCATTCCATAGATTCGGGATGTATCCCCATATATCGGGGTTCATCAAACAACCCCGAACCCGACGTATTGAATCACAACGCAATATTGTTTTGGGAAAAAGATAGCGACAATACGGATATGTTGAATCGTATCAAAGAGTTGTATAACGACGAGAAGTTGTACAAATGCTTTTACGAACAACCTCGACTACAAGAAAATGCTTGGGAGGTTGTAGTCAATTATTTCGATTCATTAGAGCAACACTTCAGTAATTTATTTAAACAATAATAATGTACGATATTTCAATCATAATACCGGCTTATAATGCAGAAAGTTTCTTACCTAAATGCCTCGATAGTATTCTGTTGCAGAGTTGCTCTTTTGCCTATGAGGTAATATGTATCAACGACGGTAGTACCGACGGCACATTGTCTATCCTCGAGAGCTATGCAGCTAAATATCAGCATTTCAAAGCGTTATCGCAAGACAACAAGGGTATGAGCGCTGCAAGAAATCGCGGACTGCAAGAAGCTTCGGGCGAATACGTATTATTTGTCGATAGCGACGATTGGCTATCGGATGGGGCGCTGGATATCATTCACAACGAGACTCATGGGCAAGATGTAATTTGTTTTAATGCATCTATCTTTTCGGAAGAGACCAATACTTTTATACATAGTAAAAACATCGATAAAAGACAAACCTTATCGGGATGGGAGTATTACAATCGTTTTGCTTTAGTACCACAAAAAATACATTTTGTTTGTGTATGGCAGCGGATATACAATCGTATTTTTCTGATAGACAATGGTATTAGTTTCGCAGAAGGAATTTTTAGGGCAGAAGACAATCTTTTTACTTCTATTGTGTGTTATTACGCTCGTAGTGTCTCTCTCATCACAGAGGCACTGTATGTATATCGCATTCATTCTAAAAGCATTACACGCAATCCATCGTGGAAAAGAATGCTGCAGGGATTAGAAGTTACCAACCGGCTTGCCAAGTTTTTTATTCCAAAAGACAATATAGATAAGCGAGCTGTATTCAAAATACTTGCCTCCGACTATATCAATTTCTTTTCGGAAGAAATATTCAATTTGTATGGTGATAAAGACAAAGAAATAAGCAAGTTAGTTGATTTCAAAATGTTTCGAAAAACGGCAGTGAGTCCACGTCACAGATTTCTATACTGTCTTATAAAGGTCTCGCCTACCCTATTTCGAGCATACTCTAAATTAGTAAAAAAGCTAAGGCAATAAATATAAAACTGTAATGTTTTCTGTAATAATACCTTTGTTCAACAAAGCATCGTACGTAGAGAAAGCCGTTCGGTCGGTGTGGTCGCAGACATATCGCGATTTTGAGTTGATAATAGTCGACGACGGTAGTACCGACGGTTCTTTGTCTGTCGTAGAATCGTTGTGTTCCGAATTGAGCCAAACCGACTTAAAGGCAAAATTCAACATCGTGTCACAAAAAAACTCCGGAGTATCGACTGCCCGTAATAATGGTGTGAAATCGGCACGATATCCATACATTTGTTTCCTCGATGCAGACGACTGGTGGGAGCCGACATTTCTTGAAGAGATGAGCCGATTTATAGGCGAATTTCCACAAGCAGGCATATACGGAACAGGTTATTACATCGTAAAAAACGGTCGAAAGCGTGTAGCTCCGGTGGGAGTAGATACCGATTTTGAGAAAGGGATTATCGATTATTGTAAGGTATATGCCCGAACACTCTGTATGCCACTTACTTCTATTTCGATTGCCGTACCGAAGCATATTTTCGAGCAGGCAAACGGGTTCAAACCCGCACTGAAATTTGGCGAGGATTTCGACCTCTGGGTACGTATAGCTATGAATCACACAGTCGCATATCTAAATAAACCTTTGGCATATTACAACCAAGATGTAGAACTAAAAAATAGAGCTATCGGCGGTAAATTATACAAACCGTCTGAGCATATGTTATTTTCGGATTATGACGTATTTATGCAGAATACCGATTTTCGCTATCTTTACGAACGTTTGGCATTGTATGGTCTATTGCCCTATTATTACAACAATGTCAACAAAATAGAGGTCGACAGTATATTGTCGCAGATAGATTTGAGTAAACACGACGGTATATACGTATGGTATTACAAGCGTCTGCCTCGTTGGATGGTAAGGTTATGGCAAAAAACACTCAAAATATTAAGTATCATAAAAAATAGAATTATAAAATGAAACCACAAGTTATTGTCGACCCTTCAGTAAATATCTTGTACACAAGCTTTTATATAGAAGGATTATATAAAATATATGGACGGCGAAATGTAAAATTCAGTTCTAAACCTTTCGTCTCTTTGTCTCTCGAATCTCGTATGGCAGCATTT